>JAESGP010000135.1_pt1 | contig 43477 bp, 69 predicted proteins | sample 9269741 | NCBI WGS metagenome assembly JAESGP01 (sample SAMN15720684, study PRJNA650882) | algae metagenome | isolation source: Desmonostoc vinosum HA7617-LM4 and co-occurring heterotrophs from cave wall | place: USA: Waikapalae cave, Hawaii | collected 2011-05-27 | reverse complement strand
AATCTCAGTCAACGCTTCGTCGGTAGCTTCTTCCTCCTCCAGGGTTTCTTCAAGGAGCGATACAGCTTCCTCCAGACCCAGTTCCTCAGCCCAAGCTATCAAGGTTCCATAACGTGAGATTTCGTAGTGCTCGACCGCCTGTGCGGCGGCAAGAAGGCCGGCGTTCAATGCCGGAGAGCCCTTATATTCCTCCATGATCTCGGCAAGCGCATTTGCCGCCCTCGCCTAGCTCCAGCGTAGTCTTACGGGCCGGCATACTCGGAAGATCTGATGCGGACGCGACGCCGCTGGATTGGTTTCCAGCGGCGTCGCATTTGATCAAGGGCTTGATCTTAAGGCAGCCCCCTCCTACGCCGACCGAAGGGGTCCGACCGAGCCATCCAGTTTGGCAAGGGCGCACCATCGCGGTGCCTTCCACCAGCACAGGCGGCTGCCCATGCCGCCACAGCCCCAAGCAATACGGCCGTGGCAATTGAGAACGCGACAATAATGGAGCTTCGTCGTGATCTTTGAACGGCGGTTCTTGCGCTGCCAAGTGCACTATCGACCCGACGTTCCGAGTCGGCCGGCGAAAGACCCGTCAGCGCGCCGACTTGCTGTATCAGATAGGTCCGGTCGTCCGAACTGACGCCGCTATGGCTTGAAGTGGTAAGAAGGATGCGGCCGGCTTCAGCCCGCTCGGCGCTGAGATCCACGTTAGGAGCACGGCGGGCTGCACGAAATAGTCGATCGAGCTCATAGCTAAGTAGCGGCTCGGCCGCCGTTGCTTGCGATAGGCTGCGCGCTGGGGGCGTCCGGCTTACAGTGGCCGCGCCGATTAGAGTTGCAAGGAGCGCGCCCATCACCACAGCCAGGGCCCAGGCTCCCAAGCCGTGGACGCCATCGGCCTGTTCAGTCTGCTCTACCACCGTGTCCGCCACGGTCGCTCTCGCTACAGTCCCTCCAGCGGCTCTGAGGCGTCCGGCGATGTAACCACCAACGCCGAAGCTAAGGATCGCCTGGAGGATCAAATAGAGGCCCGAGAGGATCGCGAGCGCCGCTGACGCATCACGCCAGGTCGGCGCCGTTGATGAAATACCGAGACCAATCGTGGCCCCGAAACCAAGCAGCACAGACGATAAGGCCGTCGCTGCTAAGGCGCCGAGAACAATCGGCGACCACTCGACGAAGCGCCACCCGTTATCGTTTCGGGTCGCGGGTGTGATGTTCTCCATCGCCATGTCCGTTGCTTCAACGCAGGCCAAAGAAGGACAGAACTGCCAGGATCACGACGATAAGGCCGACGAGATAAATCAATCCGTTCATGAGTTTGCTCCATGCACCAGCCCAATTTCTTCGATCGACAATCAGTCGCAAAAGGCAAAGTTCCACTAATCTTGGGAAAAACGAGAAATGCCCCCTATTAGGCAGAGACGGCTCTCGCAGCACGTTCGAAGAACGTCGGCAGCGTTTAGTGATACCTGAGCCGGGCGGCTGGGGTCGCTGCTGGATAGCACGCCTCCGCGCTCACACGTCCTGCACTTGTTGCGTTCGGCCAGGGCATGGCGTCGCTCGGCACCCCCTCCTATCCAAATCATGTAATCAAGCGCGCCGTTCGCACCCCCCGTCGAACGAAGCTGCCCCTTATGCAACCACTTGATCAGCCAGGAACTTTTGCTTCGACGGAAGGTTGAGCGGGTTTCAACGAAGAGGGGAAAAACATGCAACGCACTTTGATAGTCACACTGACGGCCGCCTTGATGGTCGCTGGCGCGGCATCCGCTCAGAATCCGCCGGCACAGTCTGGTCCCAACAACAATGCGATTAACTCGGATCAGAAAAACTCGGACAAGCCCGTAGCCGGCCGGAATAGCTTTACCGAAGGCCAGGCGAAATCCAAAATCGAGGATGCAGGCTATTCCAACGTCAGCGAGCTTAAGAAAGACGACAACGGCGTCTGGCGCGGTAAAGCGAGCAAGGCTGGTTCGTCCACCGACGTCAGCGTTGCTTTCAAGGCAACGTAAACGCGGCGAAATAAGAGGAACATGACAATGGCTGTGACTATTTCTCGGCTTTACGATCGATACGCAGACGCGGAACGAGGGGTCAGCGCGCTGGAGAACGCTGGCATCCCGAACTCCGACATTAGCATAGTCGCTAACAATTCGGACGATTGGTACAGCGGCGATAAGAAGGATCGGGACCGGGACGGTGTCGACGACCGCGCGGAAAGTGCCGGCAAGGGTGCCGGCATTGGCGCAGGGCTCGGGGGCGCGGCAGGTCTTCTCGCTGGCCTTGGATTGCTTGCAATCCCGGGACTGGGTCCCGTCGTGGCGGCTGGATGGCTCGTGTCTACCGCGGTGGGTGCTGCTGCCGGCGCGGCAACTGGCGGGATCATTGGCGCCCTCACCGAAGCGGGCGTCTCGGAAGAGGACGCTCACACTTACGCCGAGGGCGTTCGTCGAGGTGGGACACTCGTGACGGCTCGCGTGCCCGATGCAGATCGGGCAAAGTTCGACGCCATTCTCGATCAGTCTAGCGTAAACCTGCGCGATCGAAGGGCCATGTGGCAGAAGTCAGGATGGCAACGGTTCGATCCGCAAAGTAAACCCTACGACGTAGAAGAAGTGCGCCGAGAACGAGCACAGTATAGCGGATTATGAGCTTATGCGGCCCACTAAGAAGTGGGCCGCATTCATAAGGAATACGGAGATTGGGAATGCCCCGATCGATCGTTATAACGCTTTGTCTTTGGCAACCGCATGTCTTATCGCTTTTGGTATAGCTGCAGCGATTGTGGGCCATTAAGGCAGCCCTCGGTTACGGTTCTGCATCATTGTGAAGATCTTGAAGTGATAATCGGCGGCAGCACAAGCACAAGCTAGCTCTAAAATCGTTGCGCTCGAATTACCTGCACATCACTGATGGCCAGGATGCCAATTTGACGCTCCACGACAGGATATATTGCAGTTAAAAGCAGATCCAACTGATCCTGATCGAGAATGCAAATGACTGAGTACATTTTTCCCGCTTCGGCAACCAAGCCCGTAGCTTCCCATCGACCGGAATGTCCGTTTCCAGCAACGACCGGAAGCACAGAATAGCCCGAGACGTGGGCTCCCTCGATTAGCCCGATCACTCGTCTGAGCATGGGGCTCTCTATTACTATTTCGAGACGCTTTTTCGGATGTGTTTGAATCATTTGTTCTAGCCTTGCAGAAAGTGAGCGGCGGTTACATAAATCGGAATTCCGATTAGAAGATTGAAGGGAAAGGTTATCCCAAGCGACATCGTGAGTGCGATTGCAGGATTGGCTTCTGGTAATGCTAATCTCATCGCCGCTGGCGCCGCAATGTAAGAAGCGGAAGCAACCAAGGTGGCCAACACCGCCGTACTTCCGGCAGACAGTCCGAGCACCATCGAAACGGCGCATCCGATAGACGCTCCCATCAAGGGCATAACGAGGGCAAATCCAACGGCGGAAGCTGGTATCCTTTTCCAACCCGTGAGAAGCCATCGACCAGCAAGCAAGCCAAGATCAAGAAGAAAGAAGCAGAGCAGCCCTGGGAATAAGTCAAGCACTAGTGGTTTCAGCGTTGTCATCCCCTTCTGGCCAGTCACGATGCCGACAGCAAATGCTCCGAGCAATATGACGATCGAACCATGAGATAGGATATGCAGCGGTGTCGTTTGTCGATCCTTCTCGCTCGATCTCGACGCCAGCCATAGAGCCGTGAATAGTGCGGGCGTTTCCATTGCTGCCGCCACGGCAACGAGCCATCCATCAAATTTGGTACCCAGCTGCGTCAGCGCACTTGTTACGGCTAAGAAAGTGACAGCGGAAATCGACCCGTAGTGACCAGCGATTGCTGCGGCGTCTAATCGGTCAAAGGGCGTCCAAAGCCTGAGAAGAGCGAAGGCAAGGAACGGGGTCGCTGCCGAAAGTATTAAGCCCGCTAGTATTGTCGTCAGTAGCTGCCCGTCCAAGCCATGATGAGATACTTCGACCCCACCTCGAAACCCGATGGCCATAAGCAGGTAGAGCGCCAAAAACTTGGCCACCGCCTCGGGAACGGCAAGATCCGAGCGGGCTAATGCCGCCCCCAATCCCAAAAGAAAAAAAAGGACCACAGGGGAAAGCAGATTTTGAGCTGTAAGAGAGGCAACAGACATTGGCACGTCCAAAACTTTTCTAACCACCCCCTAGCGCATAGATGCCTTATGGGTAAAATTGATTGTGTTGAACTGGATCATTGAGAAACTTGATGCCCCGAGCTCTTACAAATCTCGACCTCGACCTCGTTCGAACGTTTTGCATTATAATTGCTAGTGGAAGCTTCACCCAGGCTGCGGGACGGCTCCGCTTGCAGCAATCAACTGTATCGCTGCAAATAAAACGACTCGAAGATTCTGTCGGCAGTACTTTGCTTCATCGATCGGGGCGATCGATCCAGCTAACGCCTTCCGGGGAGCAATCCTCGATTATGCCAGCCGCCTTCTTGAATTGAACGATGAGGCGGTGGCACGGGTCAGCGAACCCCTTATTGCTGGCTCGGTAAGGTTGGGAGCTCCTGAAGACTTTGCCACACGCCATCTGCCTGATGTTCTGTCCAGGTTTGCGCACGCCTATCCCGCCGTGGCGCTGGAGGTTATGTGTGACCTTACCTTGAACTTGTTGGCTGGCTTTGGGAAAGGTCAATTTGATCTGGCGTTAGTCAAGCGGGAGCGTTCTGCGCCCCTCGGGGCGATGCGGGTTTGGCGAGAACCGTTGGTTTGGGTCAGTTCGACACGCAACCTGCCGGAGCGATCTGTGCCCCTACCCTTGGTGGTTTCACCGGTGTTGCCTTGCGTTTATCGTAAACGAGCTATCGACGCCCTCGATCGTCAGCGTAGAAAGTGGCGAGTGTCGTACACGTGCGGATCGCTTGCGGGATCAATTGCTGCGGTTAAAGCAGGGCTAGGTGTTGCCGTTTTACCCAAAGACATGGTTCCGCCAGGCCTCGAAACTTTCGACGGCAAACAGCTGCCCGATCTCAAGGACACAGAAATCGCACTTCTAGAGGCGCCCCGTATATCTGCAGCAGCCAAGCGTTTGGGCGAGCATATCGTACGGTGTCTAGAACAAGGCCCGTCGCAAACAAACTAACCTTGGGATAAGCCATGGAATTTGTTAGAAAGTTCTTCGACACGACAGTGTTTTCATCCCATGGGATATCCTTATTCTTTTGGTCCACGTGGTCTCAGATGCTTTGATTGCTATCGCATACTTCTCGATACCCGTTGCTCTCACCATCTTCGTTCGGAAACGCTCGGACGTTGATTTTGGATGGCTATTCTGGGCTTTCGCTGTTTTCATCTTTGCTTGCGGGCTTACTCATGTGCTTTCGATTTGTACTCTTTGGGTACCAATCTACGGCATCGAAGGCCTCGTCAAATTTCTGACAGCTTTGGCGTCGGTATCACAGCTCTCTTGCTCTGGCCATTAAGAGCCGTCCCGGTTGAGATAGAATCTTGGCGGGCTGCTAGCATGAACGTACCATCATAGCCGTTCCCTGAGGTCGCCAAGTGGTCCTCGATGCAACTGTGCCGGTCTGCACCTCAACTAATCGTCTAGTCAATCCTTGATCTTACGATAGGTAACATGCGCCGTTGCGAAGGGCAGTCCGGCTCGTCCAGCTGTCCCTCGTACGATGCAGGCATTTTGATCAATCCTGTAGAACCAGTCATCGAAGTTGAGGCTGCTCGACCCTCCATCGGCTTGCGGCGTATCCCGAGAATACCGCCAGTGATAAGCGCATCCGGCCTGCTCGCCCTCAGCTTGGCCGTCAAGCCGAGACTCAGTGCCAACATAGTTTCCCGAGCCAACCTTCTTGATCACCCAGTGCAAGGTGTCTGTATGGCCATCATCAAAGGAATAAGTCTCGGTAAAGGTTACCGTCTGGCTTGTCGGGTCCTAAGATCCTTCACCCGAGATCGTAGCCCGCTTTTGCAAGCCACCCATTGGGCTTTCCATAACGCCCCAGCCCTCCGGTTTGCCGTTGAAAAACTCTTCCGGCAAAAATTCCGGCAATGTGCCCTCGAAATCTTCTATGGCCATTTCTGCTCCTGCTTTGGCGTTGGGTCTTAGGAACAATCCCATCGAAACGGTTTGTTCATAAGTCTTCGCCGACGGGAGATCGCAGAAGTAGCTCTTGCCGGATAAGGCCGACCATGTGTGAAGAAGGGAGCAGACGGGGCTCTGCCAGATTTGCGGGGCTTTGCTGCGCCCCCCTATAGCGATGGCCTTTTGACGATGGTGTCAGGAGCCCGCCGGCACAAGAGCTTGCCCACAAACCAGCTCTCATCGAGCAACAGCAATCACGCAAGGGAGAAGCACGGTGAAAGAGCCCAAAAATCCAGCTACACAAGAACCTGCCAAGCCGAACAAGCCAACGAAGCAGGAACGTCCGACCAAAGAGCAAGAGGACGAAGGTCAAACAAGGAAGTGATGCGTGATGCGCAACGTTGAGCAAACAACGAGAGCTGATGCATGAGGTTCCTAGGTACGGACAACAGCCAAACAGGAAACACGAGCATCGAGTTCATCTCCGCCCGCCGGCTACAGGCTCGACCCGAATACGCCGGTCGAAACGACAGTGCAGTTGCGAATTGCAATCGACCAGGGCGCCGCAGCAAGGTGGACGCAACTGACCCCCGCCGCAGCTCCGTTGATGACGCCACCATTGGATTTAATTCGAGACGCCATCACGTGACCAGTTAGCGACGGCGTTGCAGGCTTTTCTTCCCCTTTTCAAGCCGGCGGATAGTTTCAAATTTGCTTTCGCGTCGCTTGCGCCGGCTGCCTCGCAGGTAAACTTAGGCTTCAGATCTCACAGGCGGACGAAACGGGCCACAGTTGAGAGCTGACGATCACTGAGTGCGAGCGCCCCACATTGTAATCGTAATCAAGGAACCAACGTTAGCGATCCCATTTTAGAAGAGACATGACCCGAGGTCCGTCTTCCGGGTCTGGGAAACCTGCATGGGGGAGTGCGTCAAATGGCAAGTCAGATCGTGATGGATCGTACCGGTGACACCCGCCACATATTCAACAACCAGCATCGTGCGGAGGTTGCGAAGGCCGAAAAGCGGTTCATGGAATTGACCGGTGCAGGCTTTACCGCGGCGGTCCGGGCAGGTCCGGGCGAACAGCGGGTTATCCGCTCCTTCGATCCTACGGCGGAGGAGACACTATTTTATCCGCGTCTTGTTGGCGGCTGATGTGAGCGAGCAAATCGTACATACCGTAGGCTGGTGCGGCCTCGCCCTGCTTCTTTGGGCGCTTTTGTTAATCGTGATGCCGTCTGGTTCCCGCTCCGAAACAAATGTTCGGGCGCTGACCCTGCTGAAGAAATGGCTCTCACCGGAGCAGCGCGCGTGCTACGAGCGCTTGGGCTATTTCGACGTCGTCGGCTGCGATACCGGCAAGCGCTATCGGATACACCACGGCACCCAGACCAACATCGAGGAACTAGGCCATACGGGGCAACGTGTTTGCAAATGGTGCTTCGTTCCGGACGGAGACCTCGTCGCTGGCGATGTGATGCTGGCGCAGAAGATCGCGCTTGAAACAAACGAGCGGGGCGCACTCACAGTGGCGCATCGCTCATTTGTGTCAGGGAGCCCGGAGTGAGGCAGGGTCAGATCGTGACGCAGCTTAGCTAAGCTTTGCCAGCGTCCGTTGCTCCTGAACCGCGCTTCATTTTCCCTGCCCTCTCGCAGTTGGATTACCCGCTTGTATTAAAACCGCCGCAATCCCCACAGGTTGTGCAATGAGCCAGTGAAAAAGACTTCTGCCGCTGCGATCCGGCCTAGACATACGGTTGAGGCTTGTCCGAAGTCTCAAGCCCAAGAAGCCACCCAAGAAAGGCCCGTTCTCCCGAGCGGGGCTTTCGCTTGCTCCCTACTCCTTGGAATGGACTTCACGCCCCGCGGGAGCACGCACACCACGTGCAGGCCAACTAAATATGACTGGCTTCTAGCGGCATCGCAGGCGGCGTATCGCCTGCAATGCCTGCATTTGCAACTTCCGTGGCAAGTCGCCTATCAGTGCCTACTGATTCCTAATACTTCCCTGAGCTCTGTCGCTTTCTTCATGCATTCTTGTTCGTTTCCAGCCACGGCTAACTCTTTGGCCTCGGCAATCAGCTGGGTGACATGTTCAGTGCTCTGAGTGCCGCGTTTAGTCGCGTGCTCCTGATGCGGTGAAGTGGAGGCTGGTGCCGTCGATCCAGTGGTTTCAGTTTGCTTGGCCAAAACTTCTTTTTGGTGCTTGGTCGCCGGCATCCCTGTTCCGCTGGTGCTCGCACCCGTCTCGGCACCAACGACGTTCTGTTCGAGCGCTTTTAACTCTTGGCCGCAATCGGCAATCGCTGGTCCCGAAACAATAAGAGTAAACAATGCTGTCATGGCTATGCGTGTCGACATTCGGAACCTCCTTTCGAGTCGTGCCTGCGGAAATCGCTAGCGTATCATTCCCCCTCGCGACTCCCAGTAGGAAGGTGTCCCATAATGGGCGTGAGTGCGGGTTTCCCAGTCCCGGTCCTGCCAGGAGTCGTCACTAAACTCAGGCGCGTCCTTTAATTGTTGTTCGGTGATATCTGTTCGGAAACCGCCAAGCGACTTGTCAAACGTCAGGGCGGCCCATGGGATCGGGTAGTGGCTGTGGCCTAACCCAGCGAAGCCGCCAAAGCTCATGACGGCGTAGGCCACGCGACCTGACAGCTTGTCGATAATGAGATGGTCGATCTCTCCGATATTCGTTCCACCTGCTCCGTAAACCTCGGTTCCCTGAATGTCCTCGCTCGAGATGCATTCATGATCGGGATGGGCTGTTGCACGGGCCATGGCTTTCTCCCTTGATGGATTAGATTTGTCGCCCAACTCGACCGCCAAGTCCTCGTTCCTAATCTCGGAAAAAAATTACGAGTGGGCGGAAACTGGAGCTAACGCCGCGCTACTGTTCCCCACCACGGTGCAGTTTCTTCGTGCTGAGACAGCGTTGAAGATTGCGGCACCTCGTCCAAACCGGCTCCGACCCGAGCAGTTTTGAAAGCTCAACGCGCCGCGTAGCCGCAAACTTGACACGGCACCTAATCGTTTGCTCGTCATACGCTCCTCGTGCTCCACCTTCAGCATTCACTTTCTTCTCACGCGTTTGGCCTTACCTCAAAAGGGTTGACGGCCCTCCAGATTGTGCCGACGCCATACTCCCTGGCAAGCTCCGGCATCGTCGCCCCACGGCTCAGGCGATCGGCAATGACCCGCTTCTGACCGGCATCAAGGCGCTCGGGACGCCCAAACTTCTTGCCCTGTTTCCTGGCTCGCTCGATACCCTCATCCGTGCGCCTGCGGATCAGGCCACGCTCGAACTCGGCAATGCCGCCCATGATGGTCAGCATCAGCCGGCCGGCGTCGGTCGTGGTGTCGCACCAGGTCTCCCCGAGGGATACGAAGCCCACTGAGAGGCCATTTATTTCGTGGACGATGTTGTGCAAGTCGCGGCTGGAGCGCGCCAGGCGGTCCAGCTTCGTCACCACGACGGTATCGCCGGGAAGCAGCACCTTCTGCAGCTTGGCGAACTCCGGCCGGCCGTCAGTGGACTTGCCGGAGGCTTTCTCGCTGAAGATCCGCTCACAACCGGCAGCCTTCAACGCTTCGATCTGCGCCGTGTAGTCCTGACCCTTCGAGCTCACTCTGGCGTATCCGTATTTCATCCCCGAAACTCCTCCTATGTAAATCAGACTTTCGGAAATTGATTTGCATAATCAAGGTCCCTTTCAGTGGCGGAACATCGCAGACCTCATGACGTTGAGCGCTGCCGGCGGTCTATCTGCTTTGCCGCGGGATGACGGTCGGCAGGGGTCGGTGGCCTGAGCAGCACTGGCGGCCCCACCACCTTGGAACATCGGCCGTCCTCGCCACGTTGAGCGGTGTCAGCCGCGTTGTGTGAGTGCGATCTCGTCGGTCTCGTAGCTTGTCCCTCCGGCGGCCCCATCTCCGCATCCAATCGCAAGCCAATATATGTGACCGCGGAGTTCGCATACGCCAGGCGCCCCCGACCAAAACCGCCCACGACCGATCGGATGATGCCGAGCTCGTCCGCCGCGCACTCGGACGAGACGAAGCTGCCGTGCGCGCGATTATGCAGGCCAACAACCGCCGTCTCTACCGGCTTGCTCGTGGCATCCTGCGTAACGACGCCGAGTCCGAAGATGTGGTGCAGGACACTTACGTCCGAGCCTTTACCCATCTGGAACAGTTCCGCCGCGAATCCAGCCTTTCCACCTGGCTGTCGCGGATCGCGATGAACGAGGCATTGGGCCGCCTGCGCAGGCAAAAGCGCGGGGTCGAATGGTCAAACATAGGGAAGAGCGCGCCGCGAGCTCAGATTATTCCTTTTCCCCTCGCCTCATCAGAGGACCCGGAAAAATCGATGGCCCAACGTGAGATACAGGCTGTCGTCGAACACGCGATCGATGAATTACCAGAGCCGTTTCGGCTTGTATTCATGATGCGCGTGATCGAAGGCATGAATGTCGAGGAGACCGCCGAGATTCTGGCGTTGAAGCCCGAGACGGTGAAGACACGGCTACACCGCGCCCGCGCTCTCTCACGCGGCAGTGTCGAACGCAAGATTGGTCCCGTGGTGATGGGGGCGTTTCCTTTCGCGGGCCACCGATGCGAACGGCTGACTGAGGCTGTGCTGAAGCGGCTGGGTTACATCGCCTGAAAGGTTCTTGCGAACCGCGCAACTGCTCCATCCGATTCTTGTGCGTCACCGCCAGGCCGGCCACCATCGATCTGCCCGCAGCTGGTTGACGGTTTTCCAATCGGCGAGGTGCACCAAAACCTCCCTCAGCCTAGGCTGAGTGAGGTTCATCTGACGTAGCTTCAGCCGCGTTTAGCAGCGACGTAGCCGGCCGTGACCTCTTCCTTGTGGGCGGCAAAGGCTGCCAGGACTTCGGCCTTCTCGCGCTTTGGGACCTTGCTGAAGTCCAGTGTCCGCCCGAGTTCCGCTGCGACCTCGTCAAATTCTGCCGGAGAGATTCGTAAATCCCGGTGGGCCTCTTCAAGGCCAAGCGGGGTCGAGCCCGGCCTCGTGGCCTTAAACTGGAACGGCCCGCCCGAAACGTTACAAACCCACAACGTTCGCATGAACTTGAGGCCGGGAAGCCGTTTCAAATTCTTGGTGTGCCATTCCCTCAGCTGCGGGTTTTTAGACTTCTGCCCGACGACGGAATTCTTTACGACCGCATCGCTAAAGTGATCCACGACCGCAGCAATGGCAAAAACTCCGCCTAGGCGCTCGTACAAGCTTTTGTCTGGCGTAGCCTGCTGGGCCTGGGCATGAGCTTGATTGATCCCGGCTTGAGCTATTGGGGCGGCCGTCAGCGCTAACCCTGCAACCACGTTTCGTCTGCTGATGGAAGTCAAAGGATTCCTTGCCATTGGTATCTCCTTATGTCCGATGAGATGCATTGAAGCTTGGCATCATGACGAGAGCTGCGCGTCCCGGGCGGCTTCGACGGTGATTGCCATGCTTGCCCATCGGATGATTCCGAAAGCAAAAGGTGCCGGAAAATTTAATAATCGCTCACGCGCACCCCAGATAGGAACGGTCTTCCCTGAAGCCGACTTGAGCGGAGCCGGAGCATGGCCCGCATAACAACTCATCGGGATCATGCATCGCAAGCGAAGGCCTAAGGAACCGAGGTTTATGGGGCATAGCCCACCTCCTATCCGTGGGGCGCTCTACACCGCTTGGTGGCTTAATTCAGGAGGGAGACGCGCATACTATAAGCCAATCTGGCGTGGCGGCCTGAGCGGTCCATGGCAACGTCGGACCAGCCGAAAAAGACCGTCAAATCGAGCTGGGGGCCCTTGTAACGCGCTGTTTGTGCCATGCATGCGAGATGGAGCGGCATGGGGCGCCCGACATCTTGGCTTCCAGTGGCACACACACGCATTTGAACGCGCGCTTCTGGCCGTCGCTTTCGCTGGCCATGATTTCAAAGTGCTGCTTCAGCGAGCAAGAAAGGCACCAACCACAGCGGTGGCGCTTGCCGCTCCCCTGCCACAGCCGCTCTTCAGGCGTGAGACATTTCGATCAGCTCAGCCCGTTTTGCTTCCACATCATAAACCTTGATCTGAAGGCTGGGAAAACGGGCTTTCAAGTGTTGGGCTGCCTGAACTGCAGACTCATGAGTATCGAACTCTCGTTTCGCCTGAGCATCAACAAGTAGAACGTAACCGCTTGTCGGATGAGCGGCAGGCGCTCTCGCTGGCGCCGCCGCAGGCGATTGCTGCGTGCGCTGTTGACGCATGATCAAGCTCCGCATTGGGGGATCCGTTACAACTACGTAGCTCCGCAACTGTTCCTACAAAATGCATCTTTAGGAACGGATATTAGTTTTGCCCGTTTGATGCTTTGGACGGAAAGGCGCTGAAATGAAAGCGTTCTGGAGTCAGGTGAAGCACGAATTCGAACGGACGTGACGCAACTTTGATATTAGCTATCACAGCCAGCTTTATCGCCTGGATTGTCACTCAGTTACTCAAGACCATTTTTGGCTAACGCACACGGGAGACGAACATGCGTTTTGCGACCTTCGCTCTAATCATTCTGTTGTCGGAGACCTCGCTGTGTTTTGCGCAGGGTCACATGGGCACGCCCAAAGAGCAGCAAGCTTGCAGCCGCGATGCGCAGCGCTTTTGCCGCCAGCAATTGGGCAACGATGGTGCCGTCCAACAGTGTCTGCAACAGAACAGGACTAAGCTGAGTAAGGGCTGCCAAAAGGTATTTGCGAGCCACGGCATGTAGGTACTGTCGCGGAGTGGCTACGAAGCAGCACGGCTCGCCTAAGCGCCTGTGTCCGGACCTCATCTTCGTGAAGCCTCGCTTCGAGGTCTATAAGGCCGTCTCGCAGCAGATCCGCGAAATCTTCGAGGAGCATACGCCGATCATCGAGCCGCTGTCGCTGGACGAGGCCTATCTCGAAGTGACCGAGAACTTACAGAACATTCCGCTGGCGCGGGACGTGGCGCTCGCCATCCGAGCCAAGATCAAGGAAATCACCGGCCTGAACGCCTCCGCCGGCATCTCCTACAACAAATTCCTGGCCAAGCTCGCCTCGGACCATCGGAAGCCGAACGGCCAGTACGTGATCACGCCCGAGACGGGTCCGGCCTTCGTCGAGGCGCTGCCGGTCGGCAAATTCCACGGCATCGGTCCGGCAACCAGCGCGAAGATGAATGCGCTCGGCCTCCACACCGGGCTGGACATGCGAAACCAGTCCCTCGAGTTCATGCAGGCAAGCTTCGGCAAGGCCGGCGCCTACTACTACTGGATCTCGCGCGGTGTCGACGATCGCGAAGTCCGCGCCAACCGGATCCGGAAGTCGGTCGGCGCCGAGAACACGTTCTCCGCGGACCTCTCGGCGTTGGACGCTATGGCCGCCGAACTGCAGCCGCTCATCGACAAGGTCTGGCGGCACTGCGCGGAGAAGGGCTCGCGCGGTCGGACCGTCACGCTCAAGGTGAAGTTCAACGACTTCGAGATCATCACACGCAGCAGGTCGGTCCCGGCCGCGATATCGACCCGCGAGGATCTCGAGCGACTTGCGCTCGCGCTGCTACTGAACGAGATTCCCTTGCCGAAACCCGTACGGCTGCTCGGCGTTTCGATCTCCTCGCTGCAGGGCGAAGAAGCAGAAGAGCGTCAACTCGGCTTACCGGTTTGACTACGCTGACGGGGCGCCCGTGCGCCACCGTTCGAGGATCGCGAGGGTCGCCGGATCGCGTTCGCCACCGAAGAAGCGATCCAATCCTTCGCGGTAGAGGCCGCCGGCACCGACGGCGTCGAACAACGTCATCGACGACCGAAATTTCATGTCATCAGTTGAGCCGAAGATGTCATGCGCCGACCTGTTAGCAATCTCTAGAACGGCGCGAGTGCATTCTGCCAACCGCGTGCCGAGGAGAGGATCGGCGAGGTACGCCACCGCCTCCTCCTTCGACCTGACCGCGTATCGCTGCGACATCGTGCTGTGGCCCAGGCCATCGATCTGCGGGAACAGGCGTGTGTCCTTTTCCGGCCGGCTTTCAGCTCGGAAAGCGCGGTCGTATAGAGCGGCTGCTGCGCAAGAACGAAGCGTTGGAGATCGTATGCGTCGGTCTTTTCCTGTTGCATGGTGTCTACCTCGGATCGTAATTCAGACGGCGCCCGCGCGGCATAGCTTGGACATGTAATCCTGCAGAGTGACGCTTCCGCGTTCCGGATTCGGAGGGAGATCGCGTCGATGCTGGCGGCGGTCATGCGAGCATAGGAATCGGCGGCGGCAGGCAAGAAGCTTGCGATCGGTGTTCGACCTCGTCCGTGTCGATTGAGACTGGGGGGAGGGTTGAAGTGGAAGGGGCGTCGCCCCCGCCCCCTTGATGGAACACGTCACGCATCCTGTCGGTATCGCCGACGTCGGCGATCTCCATCTGCGCGGCCCGAGCGCGCAAGTTTCCGACGTTGGTCTCATCCCGAATAACAGCAACGACCGCGCAACTGGCATCCAGCAGCGCCTCGACAACGGCCGATCCGACATGACCCGAGGATCCCAGAACGGCAAACACCCGACATCTCCGTGAACAACGGACAACAGACCAAGGGCGCTTTTGCTCCACCTGGTCGGGCCGGGCGACTCCAAGCAGCCAGTCGGCGCCCTGCGGCCGTCCAACATCCCCCTAGATGCTCGGCGACCCTCGCTCTCGAATCCCAGCTCTGCCGCTAAGGCGTGGAACGCAATTCCGCGACGGGGATTCGATCCGTCTGGAGACCGCTGCATGACGAGGACGATCAAACGGAAGAAAGCGCGCACGTTGCGGGGATGGGCGATCTCAGTCCTCGACGAAGCCGGGGCCATCCGCGAGTGCGAGGAACATTGCTGGATCCAGGACCGCGCCGATCCGCATGCGCGAGAGCGGGCTTTCGACATGGCCCGCAGCGATCCGCCGCCGGGCTCGACGGCTACCGAAGCCGTCGCGGCACTCGACGACGTGCTCGACGGGATAGGTGACGTCTGTCCGGAGTGTCTTCCAGAGGATTGAGCTGGCCCCGGCAGGACTGGCTCCGGTGGTCTCAGCGGCTGAGACGCTTCTCGACCGTCTTGCGGACGTTGCCGACCTTCTTGACGGCCTTCTTCACGGCGGACGCCGAGCGGCCGGTCTTCTTCGATTCGTAACCCACTTCGTACTTCTGCCCCCCAGCGACCTTTGCCCGGTCCTGGGCGCGACCACGTACTGTCTTCTTAGGGGTTTTCTTCGCTGCTGCCATGATGGCTCCTCCTCGTTGAACGATGGAGAGGCAACGTCGCAAGGATTCGCCGGTTCCGGAACGATTCCGCTTGTGCCAACTTGAGTCACGTTTTTCGTGGAGTTCGTTCGTGGCGTTTACGCGTAGGAAGACCGCCGACATCGGCAAAAAGGCACCATTTCCAGGCTTCGTCGAACCGGCCTTGGCCTCCCCGATCGACAAGGTCTCGTCGGGAGCCAGGTGGATCCACGAGATCAAGTTCGACGGCTACCGCGTGCAGGCGCGGATCCACGCCGAGAACGTCAGCATTTTCACCAGACGCGGGCACGACTGGACTAAGAGGTTCGCCAAGGTGGCGCACGACGCATGGCGCATCAAGGCAAGCTCGGCGATCATCGACGGCGAGATCGTCGTGCCAGCCGCCGACGGGACCACCGACTTCCATGTTCTGCAGAACGAGCTCAAGGGGTCATCGAAGAAGATCGTGATGGTCGCCTTCGATCTGCTCTATCTGAACGGTCGCGACCTGCGGCAGCTGCCGCTGCACCAGCGCAAGGCGGAGCTCAAGAAGGTCGTTGTCGGCACCGACGTCCAGTTCAGCGAGAGCTTCGAGATCGACGGCCAGGCGATGTTTGAGCACGCCTGTAAGCTGGGCCTGGAGGGCGTGGTTTCGAAGGTCCGCGACAGCGCATATCCGAACGGACGCAGCAACGACTGGGTGAAGAAGACCTGCGCGCAGCGCGAGACGCTGACAATCGCCGGCTTTGCGCTCGACCGCAGCAATTGGGACGGGCTCTACGTCGGGCGCCGCAAGGGCGACGATCTCGTGTACGCCGGCAAGGTTGACCACGGATTTGACAAGACGTCGGCCGCGGACCTGCGGAAGCGACTCGAGCCCCTGATCCGAAAGACCCAGGCGTTCAAGAAGCGCATCGCGCACAAGGGCATCTGGGTCGAACCGAAGCTGTCCGCCGAGATCGAGTACCGCGCGAAGTCGGCGGAGGGAAAAGTGCGGCATCCGTTTTTCAAGGGCCTACGCGAAGATATATGAACGCCCACGCACCTTGCGTTCGTCTGTCGCGGTCATATGTCGACAACATGAAATTGAGCATTATTCAGGACTATGCGATCCAGGCGCGAATCGCAGCCGTGGTCGGCGCCACCGTGTTCGACCGGGTCTTCGCCGGAGTGCGGTTCGCCGAGACCGACGGGCCCCTGCTGTACGTCTACGCGAAGGACGAGGCGAGCACGGCGGAGATCGAGGACGACTTCTCGCTGCTCATCGCGCACATCGCAAGCCGGATACTGAAGCGCGAAGTCGAGCTGGTCGTCGTGTTGCCGAAGGTCCTGCAATAGCGCAGCGCGATTGCCATGCCGAAGATGCGCCGGAAATCCGACTTCCCCACGAAGATCTGCGCCGCATGCGGACGTCCGTTCTCCTGGCGGAAGAAGTGGGCGAAGGATTGGGATCAGGTGAAGACCTGCTCTGATCGCTGCAAAACGGAACTTCGTCGAAAGAAGGATGCGACCGGCCGCTGATCAGGTCCGTCCGTCGCGTGCGCGCTTCAGCGCCCCCTTCAGCCGCTTCTCCTCCTCGCCCCAATCGTCGTCCTCGGATCGGATCCTGTCCTCAATCACTCCGAGCTCGCTCCGCAAGGCGGTCGCGCGCTTTGCATGCTCCCGTTCGGCTTCGTTCAAAGCCGCCTGGGCCTTTTCGACGGCCCGCTCTCTCCGCTCCCGCTCTTTCTGCCGCGCCGCTTCTTCCTTGGCTTCCTCGCGATCGCGCCGCTGCCGTTCGCGTTCGTAGGCCTGAGCGGTTTTCCGTTCTGCTGCCTTGTCCAGCTTGGCGGAAGGTTTCTTTGCTTCTCGAACTTTCCTAGAAGGCGGTCTCCTGGGTTCGTCCCCTCCGAAGCTCTTCGGAAGTTCGGAGTGCTCGCCGAACGGCCCCTCCGACCCCACCGGGCGCTTCAGTACGATGCCGGGCCGTTCGATCGTCGCGGCGATGATGTCCGGATCGGTTGCTCTCCTTGGCGGCACCCTGATGGAAGAGATTGCTGTCGGCGCCCCATGCCTCCAAGGCCGCCTTCATCGAGGGTGCTGCGATCGCCTGCTCGAAGAACCCCAGCGAGGTCTGGTAGGTTTTCAGTTTCCTCGACATCGGCGCTCCGCGTCAGTTCCGGACGCTTCTACTTCGCGAGCAGGCATTCGTCGAACAACGCCCACAACGCGGCGGGGCCCGGATAGACCTCGGCGCAGCCGGCACCGCGCAACGACTCTTCCGTGAAGCCGCCGCACAGCACGCCGATGGCCGCGATCCCGGCCTTGCCGGCGGCACTGGCGTCGTATGGCGTGTCGCCAATCGCGACCGCGTCGGAACCGGCAATTTCGAGCTTCCCCAGGGCGGCCTCGAAGATGTCAGGGGCGGGTTTGGATTCCTCCACGTCGTCGGAAGAGGTCGTCGCGTCGACGAGACCGGCGATGCCGGCAATGTCGAGGTACTTCTCGAGTTCGTCCTTCTTCGCGGATGAGCCTATGGCGACAAGCAGGCCAGCCGCGCGCACCCGCCGCAGCAGATCCGGAACCGCCGAGAAGGGCCGTACGAGCGGAAGATATTCGGATTTGAAGCGCTCGCCGCGCCAGGCCTCCAGATCTTTCGCGTGATCGCGCTGCTCGGCCTCCGACAGGAAGACCGGGATAAGCTTGTCGCCGCCCTTTCCGATCTGGCTCCTGGCCTGTTCGAAGGTCACGTCGTGACCAAACTTCGCCATCGCTTCGTGCCAGGCATGAGCGTGAAGATCGACCGAATCGATCAGCGTCCCGTCGAGGTCGAAGATGGCGGCCTTCGGCATTCAGGATCCTCCTCGTCCGCGGCGACCGATCTTCTCATACCAGTCAGAATAGGACGTGTTCTTCGCCATGTGCCTGTTGAGGTCCGGCGAGCCATCGTTCCACCAGACCGGACCGCGTTCGCCGAGCGCACGCTTGGCATCGTCGACCGAACGATGCGCGGCTGCTTCCGCCTCGCAGTCGGCCCTGCGCTTCGCTTCGCGCACCGCCCGGCGGGCCGACATGAGACGGCTCACCAGCCCGGCACGGGCATCTTCGCCCAGACCGGGATCCGCCATCCGCCAGAGCCGGCCGCGGACGACGAAATAACGGCCATCGGGCGTCACGGGATGCCTCCTCACGATCAGGCCGACTTACGCTGCGGCTTTGCCGGCGGCTTCTTAGCCGCTGCTTCCCTCGTCGGCTTCTTGCCAGCGATAGGCATCAGCATCTCCTTCTGGCCGGCTGCCGCCTTGCGGGGCTTCTTCCCGCTCTTCTTGGACGAGCCCTTGGGTTCTGCCGCACCGGCGCCGCCGACGCTCCGGCGCAACGCCTCCATCAGATCGACCACGTTCTCGCCTTTCGGCCGCTCCTTCGGCGTAATTGGCTTGCCCGCGCGCTTCTGGTTGATGAGGTCGACGAGCGCAGTCTCATACTGGTCCTCGAATTTGTCCGGTTCGAAGCGGCCCGCCTTCTGCTCGACGATGTGCCGGGCGAGGTCGAGCATGTCCTTGGTGATCTTCACGTCCTGGATGTCGTCGAAGTATTCGGCCGGGTCGCGGACCTCGTAGGGGTAGCGCAGCAGGGTTCCCATCAGACCCTTATTCAGCGGAGTCAGCGCGATGATGTGTTCGCGGTTGGTCAGCACCAACCGACCGATCGCGACCTTGTCCATCTCCTTGATCGTCTCGCGAATGACCGCGAAAGGATCGTGATCGACCTTACCTTCCGGACGCAGGTAGTAGGGGCGGATCAGATAGCGGGGGTCGATGTCGCTGCGGTCGACGAACTCGTCGATCTCGATGGTCCGAGTCGATTCCAGCGCCACATTCTCGAGCTCCTCCTTGGTCACCTCGATGAACGTGTCGGTATCGACCTTGTAGCCCTTGACGATGTCCTCGTTGGCGACCTCCTCGCCGGTATCGGCGTCCACTTTGGCGTACTTGATGCGGTGGCCGGTCTTCCGGTTGAGCTGGTTGAACGACACCTTCTCGGATTCGGTGGTGGCCGGATACAGCGCGACGGGGCAGGTAACGAGCGAAAGGCGAAGGAAGCCTTTCCAGTTAGCGCGAGGGGCCATGGTCAACTCCGGTACAGATGCCGGATTCAAGACGAACGAGGGGGCTTGGTTCCGACATCGGATCGACTCGGCGGCCATGATTTTTTTTCGGTCACAGCAAGGTCGAGAGCTCGTAGATCGCCACGGCGGCCCCGAGGCACCGCCTCCAGGGATTGACCCCACGTACTATCTCGTCGGCGCTCCAGACCAGAAGACCGCCTTTGAAGACGACCGTGAGCACGGTGCTGAACTTCCCTGCTGTCGGCCAGATCCAGAGCAGGATGCCCGACACGATCAGGATCCACAGCGCGAGATTGGGGGCCTGAGCGACCGTGATGGCGCCGGTCTCGCGGTTACGGAAACACCACTCGAGGATCCGGCGTCCGATCAGAGTTGGACCTCGCCCTCGTCGCGCCCCTTCCAGTAGGTTACGCGCCTTGCCTTAATCTTGATCAGAACGATGCCCGGCGTATCCACGCCATTGTCGAACCACTTGTCGAGATCGGTCGTCCAGTGCTACCTGAACGCCGCTTTGTCCCGGATGAACTCGGCCGCACCCTCGACAGCTATGTAGATGCCTTCGTAAAAAAGTCCTGACTCGGAAGAAAATCCGAGCGCCACCTTCGGATTTCGCTGGATGTCGGCGATCGCGCGGGCCTGCTCGTAGCTGAAATAGTAGGACGTACCGTCGTAGGCAACATCCCCGTTGTTGCTCATGGGGCGGTTGGCAATCTCGCCGTTCTCGGTATGGGTCGAAAGAATGGCGATGTCGATGCCGGCCATTTCCTTGGCGATCTCGTCGAGCGATAACTTGGGCATGAATTTCTCCCGTGAGCGGGAGCAACAGTTCAGGAGCGCTCATGTTCCTAGACCACGAAGCGTTTAGCGTCATCGAGTGCGAGATAAGGAAACCGAACGAATCTCTCGACGTGCGCGAAATGACCGTGCGCTCGGAGCGCATCCGCGCTTTGTCCGCTGGACCTCGGTGAACCGTTCTGCGATGTCCGCTAGGGGCCAATTGTGTTGAAAAAGTCCTTTTCGGCGCCGAGACCAATTTTCTAAGAGCCGCTGGTGTGGCTCGCGCTTTGAGACGTGGGGGACCGCTTGAACCAGGGTGATTTCACTCACCGATCTTGCTAGACGCGCCGAGAAGGCATTGCCTGCCGAAGTTGGCTCTCGTTTCTCTTTTGCGCAAATTTTTCCGATACGGGATTTTCGACTTTTTCAACACAATCGGCCAGAAGCCGAAGTCAAACCGGCCAGAGAAAGATCGACGCAGGCCGAGACGCGCCCAGTCGCGCAGCACCGCATTGACATAGGCAAAAGTGGTTTCCTGCCCGGTCGCGTCGATGATCCACGTCGCATCGGCTTCCGCCCCTAGCGGCTGCCAGAGTTTTTCGGCGGCATAGTCGGACACTGTTCGAATGCGCAATCCATGCGTTCGCACCGAAGTGCAAGCATTGCGGAACGCGCATCTTCGGACATGGGCTAGAGAGCAACGGTGTCTTCTACTGTTGCGATCACTGTGCGGAAAAAGACGGCGCCAGCGGATTGCGCGACCGACGTTAACAGCCCGATGACACCGAGAGCCCGCGACAAGCAGAGCTACGCCGCATGGTTCAAGATTGCATCGACAACCTGCGGGATTTGCTCAAGAAGCTGAGGAAGAAGTTGCACTAGGGCGCCCCATAATCTCGCCTCCCGCAACCCGCCTTACGGAATCTGCACGGCAGGCATCGGCTCAGAGGGCTTCAACACAAGTTCGCGCTCTTGCTGACACTGGGTCAGAACCGACAGTGCTGCAACGGTAGCCACGGTAATGATAAGGCTGCGCATGGCGCCGAACGATACGATATGAACCCCATCTGGAATATGAAGCAGTTCGCCGTTCTAGACGAAAGGTTGAACTTTCGTGCATCAAGTTCGCGGGCTGGGTGAAGGTGCTGGCTGCGGCGTCTGCGGCGTGGCGGGTTGTCGCCGTGTCGCGATCTGCGGCTGACTACCATCAGCGTGGGGTATGCAAGTCCCTACGTTGCCGAGAAGTCGTCTCGCTTCAAGATCGCGAGCCTTCTTGTAGTCCCGGCGCCGATCGATTTTCATCGCAGCCGAGCGATCCCACGCATCGAATGCGTCAGCGTAGTGCCGGCGCATTTGTTCTTCAGCGGCGAGACATTCGCTGAACTTGTCGAATACCAGATTGGTGTTGACCGGGGTCACACCGCTCACCAAGACCACCAGCATCCCCTTCATTTGCTTCGCGCCTACGTGCTCGCCCACCACCAGAACGGTGACCTATGACGCAAGTTCCACTTGTGGGGCAGCGGCGTGGTGGCGTTCGTCTTCTTGCCTAGAGGCAATCGACTTTTGAGGTAGCAGCTAAGCCTTCTTACCGCTCTCCAGCACGGCTCTCTCAACTTCAGTGGCCAGCACCGACAAGTGTGCCGCCAGCCGGTCGAACAGTTCGCGCTTTCTGGGATCGGTCGCCAAGTCTCTGATTAACTCACACTCCGCCGCATCCCTACGGAGTTTTTCCAACTGGGTTAGGATGTCCTGCATCGCTGCCCTTCTTGCTTGTTTTTCCCGATCAGACACGCAGCGCAGATGGAAGACAATAACAAAGATAGGCGATCGGCTTAAACGAGAGAGCAGCCGAGCGCAGCGACTGCTACCAATCAATCCGCTTCAGGTCGCAGGACCACAGGCACAACAGGTGATCAGGCCATCATCTGCAACATCGAGCAGTGCCTCCACGATCCCGCCGGGGGTTCGGTAGGTGACCACCACGGCGTCACCGCCGACTGCAAATCGAGCAGATCGAGGGCAGGGCGTTCGATGAACCGTCGCTGCCAATACGCGGCCATGCCTTCCTCACCGTGGACAGCACCACTACTTTCGCAGGCGCAGTCGATCTCTGCGTCCGCGCTAAACATTCCGAGCATTTCGTTGAGCCGTCCAGCGCGGTAGGTATCCAGCCAGTCTACCGCAACGGCCATCGGATCACAGGGCGACATCGGTCCCTACCTACTTGCCATTGGTCTGGGTTAGCGCGACCAACGTGAACCTTATCTGAATGCCGTTTGAGGAACCAGCCGCCTGATTCTTGCCTTAACCTCGATTGGAGGTAACACATGGCAGCAAGACAACCAGCCTGGGAGCGGCCCGGATCGCCCACCGGCAAGAAGGGGCCGCGTAGACCGTGGAGCGATAAGGAAGTGAAGCAACTGCGCTCGCTCGCACCGGTGTTATCAGCCTGAAGATGGAGCGTCCACCGGCATCGATTGCAAGCAAAGCGCAGCGCGAGGGCATCTCTCTGCGACCGACGAACCGCTCACCGTACAACCGGCGCAAGACTTCAAAGACAGGTCGGCGTTAATGTTGATCAGACGGTTCTTGGATAGCCTGACCAACGTCAGGCTGTTCGAGACCGTCTGCGCGAACGAACTCACAGTGCATCCCCGCTCCGCACTGGCAACCCAACTCTGCGTTGAATGCACGTTTGGATGGTTTTCGCACACCCAACCGATGCCGCAGACCTCGCAGTCGGGATAATCATTGAATGAGCCTGATCGGACGACGCCGTAGGCATCAGCGGCGAAGTTGGAAAGCAGGAGCCTGCGCCGTTCCCCGCGCCTCATCATGAAAGCAATGTTGTCGAACAGAAATCGTGAGGCGTCGCTAGGCTCACCGAGTTCACCGTCCGTTGGAGAACGCTCCACGCAATGTCGAAGGACTGCTCAAATAGCTCGGTATCGGTCATGCAATGCTTCACATGTTACGACGAAGATGATGTCCACTTGACGGCCGCCAGTGTCAGGTTGCCGACTCCTGGCCCGTTGAACTGTCACTCGCGCTTCATTTTCAATGCGAAGCGCCCTGCGCAGTAATTCATCGCGCTTGACCCCAGCCGGAGTGCCACGCGCTTCCTTGCGCAGCCGTTCTGCCCGCGCTGCCGGACTTTCATCGAAACGATAGACCTTGGCCCGATGCTCTGGCTCCATTTCCATACTCCTGCCTAACAGGGCGAAAACGCAACAGCGAAACTTCAGTCAGTGCTTGCGGCCTAGAATCCCCAACTCCTTGCGGACAGCGGCGGCGGAATCACCTACCTTTTCTACGGTCCTGCGCAGCATCTCACGATCAACACCCAGTGCCTTTGTCCAATACTTCACTTCGAAATCTTGGCTCATATTGATTTTGCTGCGATCCGGTTGACTACGCTTGGTGAGACTGTCCATTGCCAAATCCTCCCGTATCATCAACGCGGACAGGAACCTCATGTTCCTACGGAGGCGGTGGGAGGTCGCTGCTCCGCTCTGAATCGCTGGTAGGCGATGATCGACTTGTTGGAGAGAACCAGCCTCCGCCGCTCGCCCAGCCGCATCATGGCCTCAATGGTATCAAGAAGGTGTCCCGCAGCCGTATCGGGATTGCCGAGTTCACCAGCTGCTTCCAGATAATCCCAAGCGGTCTGGACCGAATCGGCGAAAACGGATTGCATTGTCTCGACCATGAAGGCGAAACGTTATTTAGTTCGTCCTGTTCCCTTGGTCAGCCCCTTGAAACGAACTGGCCCGCAGCAAACCCTCCGACGTGATGTCGCGGTACTCTACGTCGGCATAGAACGTCGGCTCTACCCATGTCGCTTTGGGTTTCCTGATCGGTCGGGTCAGCTTGGATTTCGGGCTAACCACGCGTCCAGTTGCCTCCTGATTTGACCTGCGACAGTGCGTGACCAACCAGTGCCCACCTTGCCCATGTAGACAAGATCATTGCCGTCTCGCTTGCCGAGATAGAGGGCAGCAACACCAGTAGGGTCTTTCACAAATCCGACGACCGGAAACTTGCCGGTGTGGACGGCCTTGATCTTCAGCCAGTTCTCGTTGCGCTCCGAGCGATAGGGAGCGTCTGCCCGCTTCGAGATGATCCCTTCCCAGTTCAGCTTGGCAGCGTGTTCGAACATCTGTTGTCCGTCGCCGATCAGGTGTTCAGAGAACAGCACGGGGTACGGTGTGTCTCTTTCACCAAGCAGGTCGAGCAATGCCCGCTTGCGTTCGATCTGGGGTAGCTTGCGCAGGTCACCATCGCGCCACAAAAGGTCGAAAGCATAATAGACCAGTCGGTCATGCCTACCGGCAGCAAGTTCGGCTTGTAGTTCTGAGAAGTTGGTTCGGCCTTCATGGACCACGACAACCTCACCATCGATGATAGCTTCACCGGGGATGTCTAGCGCAGCGGCAATGGTCGAAAACCGCTTCGTCCAGTCCAGACCGTTGCGGGTGTAGACCTTCTTCCGACCACGGTTGGCATGAACCTGGATTCGGTAACCGTCGTATTTGATTGTCTCCACGTCGCCAGATACGCCGTCCAGGATGCTCGCGAACTTTATTTTCCGCCTGCGAAAGTATCCTCTCAACCGGGCTCGGTAGGCCCTGCCCCCCTCCACCCTATATGCCCCCCCTCCTGCGAGAACCTCCGCTCGTCGTGGGAGCGGAGAAAATTCGCTGCGGAGAGTTGAAGGTGGTGTACGGACCAACCCAACCTGTGGTTTAACTTACTGCAGCCCTTCTAACGCTTGTCCGTCACGATGACGATTTATCGCTAATTGAGAAGAGGCTTTGGCTGGTAACAAGCGTATGAAAGATGACAGGCCAGTTCATAAGCAACGAGAGCATCGGCCGAGCTATAGCCCTAGATTGCCGCCTGCTGAGAGGGAGTCGCCACCCTGTACAAAATGTGGCCACCATCTCGCAATAAGGCGCATTGAACCGTCTCAGCCCGGCTACGATCTACGATCTCAGAACCTATCAATGCATTCGTTGCCAGCATTTTGATCGGTATTTGGTCAGATATCAGACTGACAATCCTTGGACACTCGTGGGAGACAATGACCTCATTGGAGATTGATTGGTCGAGTTCGCGGTCAGGCTAGGAGTATCACCTGGCCTCGCATTGAACGGGAGACTTTGGCTTTTGGAATATGGAGAAACCTGGTAGCGCTTGAAAGCCCCCAGGGCCGGTTCCGCAAAGGCCACTTATTCGCACATATCGGCTCCAATATGTGTCGTTTCGAGCACAGCCGAATCAATGAGTCTACTGTAGGCAGGTCACGCGCATGGCCGCAAACAAGGTAACGGCGGTACGCGTGGGGATCTTGGCAATTTCTCCCGACGCCAAGTTAAACTGGAGCCGTCTGGATAGGCGCTGACGGCTCCTGCTTTTCTCTTGAGTTTCAGATGCCCTTTAACCCGGCCGTCAGATTAGCGCTGATGGCCCAGGCCGATACCGAGCTGAGATGCTTTGACGCGTAGAGCGCCAATGGTCCGCTTGGTTTCCTTAGATATCTTGACAATCGGTGTCTTGGCTTTTGAGTGCTTCTTGAGAACCCTCACGTCGTTCGGTGTCCACTCGCGACGTACAATTTTCTTCACTTTCTTGGTAGTTCGCACGCTTATGCGCTCCATTCGATTTGTACGAGGCGGCGCTGTTAGCATCGCTCATTCATTTGAACAACTCATAAATCAAAGAGATCGAAAAAATGCTGAGCGTTAAGCTGGACACACCCAGTTTCTATACCACGCCGGAGATTCAGCGCGAAGGACCTGGATTGGCGACCTAAGCATGCCCCATTGCATGCGCGGTAGAGAAGTAGGATCGCGTGCCTCTCAAGACTCATCTACTGCAATCATATTGCCGTTGTAGGCCGATCATTACTTGATTACTTCGATTAGGGCCCTCCATCCTTTTGCGTCCTTGCTCATCCAGAGCGCGATACCAAGCTCTGCCAAGTGCTTCGGCAACTCGCAGTCGGGACGGGCGTGCATATTATTTACGAATGAGGACACCGCACTTTTGAGATCGCCTCGGTCAAGATAATCGAAGGCGCGTTGCTTACACCGTTCGACGTACTTGTCGCGCGGAACATCGGCAATAACAGAACGATCCATTCATCAGCTCCCAACCGAATCAGAACCTCGGACTAGCGGCCGATCAGATTAAAATGGAACTGTTCTGTCTGTTCGGAAGTTAACAATCGACACTTTTTAGTTTCGGTGTTGGTATCAAGCCACAGCTCGGAGCAGGAAGCTTCTCCATGAGGTTCGCTGACAACGCGCGCCAGTTTTGGCCAACATCTGCGCTTCGCCGTCATGAACTTCCCCTTGTGCATTGAATTTGCGAAGGGCGCAGTGCGAGCGCGGCTCTATCGTTGTGCTGGTGCCGGAGCCCCTATGGACAAGAAGACCACAACCGCTGATGTTGAAACAGCCTACCAGCGTTGAAATAATTGAGCAGGGCGACGAGCGCTTCCTGGTAAAGACATATGCCGATGGCAAAGAAGAGCGCGTGCCGATCGTTGCCGAGCCGCCTAGAAAGAAGCTGCTGTCCAGCAAGATTGCCTGGTATCGGGATTTGAAGACGGGGCGTCGAAAATTCTATTGAGCGTGCAGTCCAATTTGCGCCCTTGAGCAGGTATGAACTTAGTCAAAAGAGCCAGTGCTGGAAAAGACGTGCGCAAATGCCGTAATCCATAGTCTCGTCGTGCTTGAGGATGATTCCTGCTTGCCCGCCAAAGCTAGCGCACCTTAGGAACGTTCGGAGAACGCTGACGTTACCATTTCCAAACAAGGAGCGGTCATGAGCAATCCGAAGATTGAACCGACTGACAACGCTAAAAAAGACCCCGATGAATGGCTTTCGGGCGATGACCCGATGACGGGTGCCCAGGCTTCCTATCTGAAGACCTTGTGCGAACAAGCGGAAATGCCTGAGTTGTTCAATGACAATCTGACCAAGGCCGAAGCCTCTAAGCTCATCGATGAAATGCGTCAGCAGGCGGGAGTGGAGTGATGCCGGAAGAACCAATGATGACTGAAGCCCAGCGAGACGAGCTTAAGACCCTGTGTCAGAAAGCCGATGTACCGGATAAATCAGGTGAGTTGCTCACTCAAGATGGCGCCCAGAAGTATATTGACGATCTCAAGAAACAGATCGGCGAGCGGAAATAACGAAGTTTAGCCGCCGTTAGGAGGTCTTCGCGCAGGGGCGTTTACCGGTAGTGGCCGATGCAGCCGGCGCAACTTTCGCCTGTGTCGTTTCGCCAGTCTAAACCGCTAACAGCAAGCGTAGCGTAGCGTCGTATCGAACACTATGCTCGCCAACGAGTGCCATTGCATCGACCTTCGCTCCGCCGTCGTTGTAGGTCCCAAAAAATCCGATGTGCTGAACTCTGGCCGCCATCGGCCGCCCTGTCGGGGTATGTTCTTGACTGGTCATCTTCCCCTGCCAGCTACCAGCAACAGAGCATTCGTAATTTCCAGTATAGAAGACGAAGGCGTCGCCACCACGAATGTGGCCATCGCGCAGAATTAACACGCCACCAACTTCACTGGCAGCTTCATCGCGAGAAGTGGCATTGAGGGAATATAGACCGTTCTTGATCATGCAATGCCGACCACAACCCGAATGAAAAGCAAATAGCAACAACGCCTAACGCCACCACGCCAAGCAATGCGGTCATTATTAGCACAAATCCAAGCCACCGGCCGAACGCGGCCGACACAGCGGGCGCTTGTGCGAGAATGATAGCAAAGCTATTCGGCGGGGGTAACTCGCATCTGCAACCTCCTACGTGAGGCTGGCTAATTAATCACTGATTTGCCCGACAGCGCAAGCCCAATTTCGGATTTTCCGAACTGATAAATGGGCGGACAGGAACCTTGCTCGTCTATTTCGGTTACGTGGCATGGCCAACGCACTCGTGACGCGCAACCAGTTCAACGTAACGCCTGAGGGGGTGGTTCATAAACCAACCGATGCTGCTTTTGTGCCGAATCCGAACGATCCGAACCAAGGAACGGTTCGACTGGGGCTCCTCGCAAATGCGCACCCGACGGCGCGGAAATATCCGGTACAAGACGTGCTGAGACTGATGCGAGAACTCTGGGAGGAATTCATCGCCAACAACCCGAAGAGCTTCGATTCCAAACCTTAAGCACCAGCGAGTGCCGCCTAGCTCGCCCGCCGGGCGCCGCTATTCTTCGCTAAACGGGCGGCTATGACTGTTGGTGGAATTCTGAAATATTTTCTTGCGCTCTTTTCTCAACTCAGCGTCAGGCCGAAACGGAACGCCAAGTTCGCGAGCTTTGTTCCTTGTAACTGCGATCGAGCGCCTTAGGGCGACCGACGTGCGCGCGGCTGAGGCGCCCGACGCAACAAACGTTTTTAACTGCTCAATATCGCTTTCAGACCAGGGCGTATATTTCGTTGGCACGGCGCTCGACCACTGAGAAAACGCCAAGTCAACGCCGGTCGTTGCGGCAAGTTCCTACGCAGAAAATCGTCCAGTCGGCCTTCAAGGCAGAGCCGAGCCAGTGAGCGGCTTGATTTAGATCAAGCCACAACGCCTTCCCGCACCTTCACAGTTGGCTTTGAGGGGCGATGCATGCAGCGGCTCCATTGGCTCACAGTTGTCTCGTATGTATGGCTGGCTATCCTAGCCGCCGCGATTGTCATCGTTCTTTTGTATCCATACTAGCTGACTGGAACCAGGCTGCCTTCCGCTGCGTATCCTCAATAGCGAGAGAACGCAGATGAGCATCGACGATTTCAAGGACACCACACCTGAATTCCTGCCGGAAGAGTTCTTTGACGGAAAAGTTGAGGGATGGGCGGTTCTGGAGAGTCCGGTTGGCGGACTCCAAAAGCGGGCCACTATAGTCGCCGAAGGAAAATGGGACGCAGGCAGTCAAGCCGTTCGCTTCGTTGAGACCTATCGATTTGATGACGGGCACATCGATACTCTAAGTTGGGTCATCCGCAGAGAAGCCAGTCGGCGATACAGCGGAAGCGAGGCAACACTCGATGGTGACGCAGTGGGCGAGCAGGCTGGATGCGCTTTTCATTGGAGTTATACGCGCCACGTTCCGCAGTCTTACGGCACTACGACGAAATTGAACTTCGATGACTGGTTCTATCTTATCGACGAACGCGCCTGCATCGTTCGCGGGAGTGCAGGCCGGGCCGGATTACCGTTCGTAACAGCGCACGTGACGTATAGGAAAGTACGCTAGTTGGGCCGCTTTTGTCTGAGTGCGCAAAGCGTGTCAGGAGTGTGCATAGGCAGGGAAGCGGGTAAACGAGGCAGGAGAAAGACGCGCCTAGATAACCACAATACCACTCGTTTAGGTCAAGGTTGCCAGGGACGTATTCTGAATGACTGGCAGCGAAGAACTTGCGACCGTGCAATTACGACCCATGCTCTTTGCATTGTAAAGCGCAATGTCGGCGTCACGAATTAGCGCGACTTCGTCGATTGTCGTTGCGGTCTTGGTTGCAACACCGATGCTGACTGTTACATACCCACGCGACGCACCTGGGTGCTGAATCCCGAGCTGCCTCACCAACAGGCGCAACGCATTGGCAACGACCAACGCTTGCTCCTCCGTGACGCCTGGCAGGATAACTGCGAATTCTTCGCCTCCGTATCTAGCAGAGAGACCGTTGGTGCCGGCGGTGCTCCCGTCGATCACCTGTGCGATACGCTGCAGGCAGGCGTCGCCGGCCTGGTGGCCTAAGGCGTCGTTGAAGCCCTTGAAATGGTCAATGTCGATTAAGAGCGCCGACAGAACGTTATGTTTAGAATAGGCCTCGCGTACGAATAGGTCGAAATGCCGACGATTTGCAAGCCGCGTCAGCCCGTCCGTCGTTGCGAGCCGAGAGAGGCGAGAGTTGGCTTCGGACAGATCGTCCTCAAGCTCCTTGCGCTTCGTTACGTCCCGCAGCACGCCGACAATGTCGCGTCCGCCGTCGGCGGCCGACTCCTCGGCAAGCTTGAAATTTGCCTCAATCCATGCAAACCTGCCGTCCTTGCACTTGGTCCGAAACAACACCGAGCGCGACACGGTGGGATCTGTGAGGCCAGCGCTCGCGCTCGCCACCTTCTGCTTGTCATCCTCGTGAACGACGTCGAGGCAGGAGCGCCCCTTCAGCTCGCTCTCCGCATATCCAAGCAAAGCCTTCACTGATTGCGATACATATTGCAGGCGACCCTGGCGGTCGAGCAAGATGACGATGTCGGCGCTGTTCTCGGCCAACAAACGATAGCGTCGTGCTAGACGCATTCGAACTCCGAATTGGCTCGCCAACAGATAGGCCATGCCAGCTATTACCGTCATGAGGAGCGCTGCGGCCAGCAAATCCCGCCTCAGTTCAGAGCGCCAGTCCTGCAGAACTTGCGCCTCCGATCGGGCTACCGTTACGACCACGGAGTATTCGGGCGCGACTTCATAAGCGAAGAATTTCGTGATTCCGTCGAACGGCGATACGATTTTGTAAAAGCCGCCGGGCGTTTCGATCAAACGCTTTTGGAAGAGATTGGTGTCCGACACGCTTCTCCCGGTGCCGGACGGCCAGCGCACCAGGATCGTGCCGCTCGACGAAACGAGACTGATGCTACCTTGCGAGCCGATATCAAACGAGGCGTAGAATTTAGAGAAGAATTCATAATCGATGGCCGCCACCAGCACACCCAAAAATGCGCCCCCTGGATCGCTGATCCGCTTGGACAGAAGGATGGTAGGCCTGCCCGTTAGTCGCGATGTCATTGGTCCGGTGATGAGCAGCGCCGGGTTCGCATGGTCGCGATGGTACGCAAAGTATTCTCGGTCAGCATTGTTGTGGCTTGGTAGCTGTTCCAGCGATGAATACCGCCAGTCGCCGTTGGAGCTCAGCACGCCCATCTCGCGCAGCTGTGGCAGCGATCGGACAGTGGTGGCAAGATAGGCATTGAAACGCTCGGCCAGCGGATTCTGAAACTTGAGCAAGTCCGCCATGCCGGTCATGGCGACGTCCGGCGCCTTGAAGGTGTACGTCGCGTGTTGCGCGAGCGAGTGAGCCAGGTTCTTGATCTCGGCTTCGCTCCGATTTAGGTCCGCATCGCGCGAACTGACAGATTTCCAGGCCAATAGCCCGAGCAGCGCTGCTGCCGTCACGGATACGAAAACACTGATGAGAAACGTGGGGCGGCGCGAGGAAGAAAAAAGCGGCATCGGACGAGCTCGGGTTCGAGCCGACGATTGCCGTTTTGCCTTGTCTAAGTGCTAAGTTGGCGTCCGCTTCCGAGGCAAAGTCCGCATATTCTTAACGGCTGGTTGCTGGAACCAGTACGCCGTTCAAAAACGCTATGCCCGCCGATATGGCCGACTGAGACTTGATCCGCCAACGTGGGTTGATCGAGTGGCTGACCTGACGTGGCCTCGACGCCGGTGGCGAAAGTCACCGGCGTACGAAAGCCGCTGGAGATGGCTCGGAACCATTTATCGTACATACGATTGTCACCTTGGAGCAAAGGGCGAAGGAGCAACTTGCAGGGGCGCGAGATTGTCGGATCCTTACGTTTTCCTGCTGATCGGATTTGGCGCCTTGGTCCTTTTGACTGCATGGCTGCCGATGGTATTGAGTGAGGCGCCGCTCTCCCTTCCAATCTCTTGCGTGGCGATTGGGGCCGCAATTTTCTCACTTCCTTTACATGTCTCAATACCCCATCCGGCCAGCCACTTAGCGGTCGTGGAGCGGCTGACCGAACTAGTCATTATCATCTCGCTCATGGGAGCGGCCCTTAAGATCGATCGTAAGATCGGCTGGAAGTCTTGGATGATCACATGGCGTCTTCTGGCCATTGCTATGCCTATCACAATCTTTGCACTTGCGTGGCTTAGTTACGGTATGTTGGGGTTGGGTGCCGCAACGGCGTTGCTGCTCGCAGCCTCTCTTGCTCCGACAGACCCCGTACTAGCAAGCGATGTGCAGGTTGGCCCTCCAAAATCTGGACAGGAAGACGACACGCGCTTTGCGCTCACTTCAGAAGCGGGCTTGAATGATGGGCTCGCATTTCCGTTCGTCATGTGCGCCATCGCCATTGCTGAAGCGGGACGCACCGGCGATCCCTGGCTCCTTCGTTGGCTTAGCGTCGAAGTGATTTGGCGTTTGACGGTTGGGATTGGAATTGGCGCCCTTCTTGGCTTTGCGTTAGGTTGGTTGGCCTTTCGAATGCCCAACCGGGCCAGACTTTCGCGGACGGGAGATGGCTTTGTCGCTCTCGGTATAACTGTTGCTGTTTATGGTATCGCAGAAGCTCTACATGGGTACGGCTTTGTTTCAGTGTTTGTAGCAGGCTTGGCGCTCCGGGCCGCCGAACGAAATCACAAATACCATCAAACTCTGCACGATTTCTCTGAGCAATTCGAAAGATTGTTGATGATGGTTCTCCTCGTTCTTTTTGGGGGAGCCATCACCAGTGGCCGACTCCTAGAGGCGTTGACTTGGACCTCCGTCGGATTTGCCGTGCTGGCCGTTTTTGTCGTACGACCGATAGCGGGCTGGATTTGCTTGGTAGGTACATCTTGTCCGCCTACCGAACGAGCCGTCATAAGCTTTTTTGGCATTCGCGGGCTGGGGTCGATTTACTATCTTGCTTACGCGCTTCAAGAGCAGGCATTCGACAAGGTCGATGTAGTTTGGAGCACAACCGCGCTGATAATACTTATCTCAATTGTAATTCATGGCGTGACGGTCACTCCAGTTATGCGCTTAATCGATCGCCGTCAGCGTCGCGGTGTCGCCGCGCAAGAAGCAAGGACAATCGTCAAACAGCAACGCAAGTTGCGCGCTTGAGTTAAATTAGCAATCCGATTTGGCAGAGAGAACTGCGCTTACTTAGCGGACTTAACTTCGGCGACCCGTGGACCGCGGGATGGCATCATCTTTAGGAAACCCGCTCCGCGACCCCACGGTCCGGAAGACGCTTCTCGAGGGCCAAGGAATCGACATCGCGATTCGTGCGTGAGGCAACATCGTCGTTAAGGCCGCCGATTGGCACAAACTGCATATGCCTGCTTTTCCTCATGGCAGGCGCGCAGTTGTGTTCATTGACCGTTACCCTCGACCGGTTTTGAATGGCAGTGGTAGCAGTGGCGTGGCGGTTGGTCGTGTCGAAGTGGGAATGGCTGAAGCTCATTGGCTTGAGCATGTTGTGGACGTTGGTGACGACCGGCCCGCTTGTAGTTGCGATTTTTCATTTGTGAGGGCCGCAATCAATATGGCGGCCACCTGGTACGTGACAGTCGAATTGCACCAGAGCGGTGTCCTTCCCAGACCGCGAAGCCCGCGCCATACCACGACCTTCAAAACTGAAACGGAAGCAAAGAACTTCGCGCGCGCCAAGCTCCGCGAGGGTCTGATCGTATTTGCTGGCACCATTAATCCGGTCGTTCCGCGAAAACACATTTCTTCACACAGCATTGCGGATTGGTTGTCCAACGAGGCGGAAGGGTAGTTCGGCCGCACACCTCCACAAACAAACAAACAGGACCGCTTGGCGTGAACCTCACGAACGTGCCGCTGTCGTGCAGCTCCAGCCAGTCGTACTGGACGGCATGGTCGAAACCGGCGGCACATTCTGCAGGCATGCCCTTGTCGCCGAGCAGGAACGGGACATTGAGCTTTCGATATGGGTGCGGCCGTCCGACTACGGCCTGCGGTCGATCTTGGCAACGCTGATTTCGTCGCGCGATAGCGTTACCTTATCGAAGAAGGTAGTCATTGCATCCGCAATGGGGCGCCATTCCTGGATTAGATTCTTGGAAAAGCGCACGTAGAAAGGCCAGCCATCCCTGTGCAAGAGCATCACGCAATTTACCGGATCTGGCTGCACGGGACAGGAAAGCGGAGGATACGTTGCGTCCGGACCAAAATATCGAATAGCGACATTATAGATCATGCCCAATGAGACCTGGTCGTAGCGGCACGCTTTGAAGTTATCAAAGTCCAGCTCTGGCGTCCTGATTGCCCGCCGCACCGGGGCTTCGTCCTCGCAGTCGCCGATACGCGGCGGATTCCATGGCGGCGCGAACGCGGGTGACGTAACCTCAATCAATATTTGCCGTTCCGCGACATCTCTGGGCGATAGCTCCGCGTATTGAAGACAGTCGCCTTGTGGCGGTGCTTCAGTAGGAAGCAATTTACCTAGTCTGCTCCGCAAATCGGCATCGACAGGCCCGGCCCAGACCATCTGAGGGTACAGTACCATCTGATAAATTTGGGTCGTGATTTCGGGACGATCAAGCGCTTGCGTCGTCGGGACAGAGTCTGCCGGAAAACGGAGACGCCAGAACAGGTCTTTGACTTGTTGAAACCAGCTCTTGTCCGTCTGGTACCTTGGCAAATTCACGTAGGTGAAGGGGGTAAATCCGATCGTTATCACTTTCTCTGGCAACTCACGGGAGATACAGACGCGCTGTTTGTTGGAAGAGAGTTCCTCCGACAACGTCGGCATCGTTCCCAAAATAAAAAGCAAAGCAACCGCATGCGCATGCTTTATCAGCCGGCGGGCGGCTTTCTCGGGATCGGGATAGGAGTGGGTGGTGGGCTTCATGGCTTTATCGATGCGCTAGCTAATTCCGGTGATCGCCGCGCATGCCTTGGTTCGAGCGGCAATGATGACTTCTCGATGCGACGCCCAGTTCGGATACCTTTTGTCAGTCAGATGATGAGAGCAATGGCGGAGGCGGCACCACCTAACAGGCTGACCCGAACGCACTCTGGAAAAATTGCTGAATGGTTAACGGGCCCCTCGCGAATGTCCGGCACCGATAGCGGTAGCCAAACGATCTTCAACAGCCGTCGACGGCTCTCGCGAAATCAGCTTCAGCTCACGGTAGCCTTTCAACGTCAGCGCCATGACGCAGCGCCCGTTCTCGATTGGGCGATTCTCGATCAGATGATTTCGCACAAGCTCCCAGAGGGCTTTTCCGCCGATCCCTGGACTGGTCAGGGCGCTGAACCGATACTCGAATTTGCGGATCACCTTGCCGGCTTTTGCCGCCAATAATGCACGCCGTTGCGCTGCGCTCAGGCGAGATCGATCGGCGGACTTACGCGGCATTCCCAACCATTCCAGCAGCGCATCAACCTGCGCTGAGCAGCCAGTTTGCCGTTTTCGCTTAGGGTCGGCTAGAGGGCTGGGGTTTCGTCACGCGAAACGGCCGGATGTCGTGCGGGCTCAGTGGCCACGCTTGCTCGATCGCCCGAGACGGGTCCGGGCGCTGTTGTCGTGACGGCTCGGGGGAGCGCGTCTCAGGCCAACGCCGCCGCGAGTTGCCCAGCCAGCGCGAAATCGTATGCGCGCCATCATCGTCCATCGGGAGGTTGGCTCGGACTCGTGAAGGAAGCCCTTTCCAGCAAACAGACGAAGGCCGTTAGGTAGCTCTACCGAGAACACGCTTTGGCATGGCGCTTTTCGGCGCTCAAATCGTGCCATCAGCGCTCAAATTGCGCCGCGTCCACTTGCCTCCTAGCGACTCGACCTCAACCTGCCACTGAGCCAGCGCTGTTTGCTCTTCCGTCAGGGAAGGTATGTTGTGGCCGGTATCATGGGTCGTGTGAAAGCCTCCTCCCGTTCGGAGCGAATCGTCGCTACCAGCTGCACTCGGTCATAAGATCACACATACAAAGCGAAAGCCCCGCTTAGGAGAGCGAGGCTTCCTTGAGTGTCCTTCTAAGGGGCTAGTGGCAAAGACAAGCCTAAAGCTCATGTCTAAACGAACTTAGCATTCCCAGGATTTGAGGGTCTAGAGATCCAGTCAATACGCAGGAAACTGCGCTGTATACCGACAAAATAGACATGGCGACCGATGCGGTTTGCCTACCACCGATCGGCGCCGACATTCATTGCATCGTAATCGTCACGCCGCCGATGGCGGCCGAAACTTCAGCGCCGATACGCGCACCGCTTAGCTGCAGGATGACGCCATTGGCGTTCTGCAACTGCGCGCCGCCGGCGCCGCCGGCGACTGCCCCGCCCGCACCCGCTACCACATAGCTGCCAGCAAGGTCACCGGGCCTACGCAAGTTGAATGCCCTGCCAACAAACTTGCTGGTGGAGGCGCCGATTGAAAGGCCCAAGCTCATGCCGGAGACCGTGAAGGGATATCTCTTGCCCCGGAACGTCAGTACACCCTGCCCGCCGCCGACATCGACGATAAAGCCGCCCTTGGTAAATACGACGCTGACCGTGCCAGTGTCAGCGATAGAAGCCGAATTAAATCCCGTCAGTAGCAACAGTACCGTGATGGTTTGCGTCAATCGAATAACATTCATGTTGTCTTCCTTTCGTGATCTAACGTCTGTATAAAAGAAAGATGCTCAATTGATCTATGTCAATGCTCGGCGGCTTTGGACGTCGACCCGCACGGACCTCATGATTTTCCGGCTTGCTGTGTAAGAGCAGGTGGCATCTAGTATTGCTGATATTGGGACTAGGTGGTGGCTGCGGCCCAGCGGCGACTAGCCCTGCACATCTTCTTTTGCTTGCGGAAGCAAGATCCGTAGTTGCGAAAGCTCGGTTGAGTACCTCCATCTAAAGCTAATGTTCAGGGATGGTCCCGAAGATGTATACAGCAGCACGCAGTAGGTCCGGCCGCTCACCGAGCGCAGCGAACCATTTACGATAGAACTCGAGGATCTGCGGGCTACTGTAAAGTCGGGAAAGAGCCAGATTGACCGCCGCCCGAAACCTCCAGTCTCCCCTTGGTAAGGCCAGAGCATATGGCTCAGTAGAAAGGTTTTCCGGAAGCATCCGGTAATCTGCACCGCTCGCCGTCGGGTCCCCGATCAACAACAGTTTATCACTTGCAAAACTGTCTACTGCGCCGGTGCGAAGTGCGGCAATTCCTTCTCGCCGATCCTTCACCCGGATCACCGTTGTTTGAAATTGGCGGCTCTGCACTTCTTTCACCACAGCGGCCTCATTAGTGGTGCCTACGATTACAGCTATTCTTCTACCCTTCAGATCTCCAAAGTTAGAGATTCCGGAATTGATCCGGACTATCAACCCGGTGTTTTCCATGAAGATGAAGTTAGAGAAATCGACCTTCGTCATCCGAGCAAACGACACCGAGCTTGAACCACACTCGATGTCGGCCACACCGGCAGCGATCGAGTCGAATCGATTCTGCGAGTCAACAGGCACCCACTCGATCGCCAATTTTCTGTTCAACTGACGTTCGAGCGAGCTTGCAATGAATTTGCAGAGATCAATTGTGTAACCATCCGGCCGCCCCTGCGGGGACATGAAGGAGAACGGATTTGCATCGGAACGGTACGCTAGTTTTATCGTCCCCGTCTCGTTAATTTGTCTCAATCGGCCGTCCAGATCTTGAGCCATGGCATCGATGCCAGGAAAACAACCGATGACCACAACCGGTATAAAGAAGCGGAGCATGTAGCAATCCCCTAACACCTTACACGCGAACTTCTCGGCGTGACACGAACTGCGAGTGATAGATCGCACAGACGGAGTGTTCGTCGGCACGCTTTGCGTAAATTTCTAAGCTAAGGCCGCGCTATTAAATCGTGATCTCTTTTGAATTCATGCAAGCTATCCGTCGACGCCCGTCAACTGGGCGAAATCAGATAGTTCGTATTAGGTCTACTATCTCGGGTCCTTTCGCGGAACTCTCGCGGACTGAAGCCGGAAATTCGACGGAAGGCGCGCGTAAAGTGAGCCGGATCAGCGTAGCCTGAAGAGAATGCGACCTCGATAATTTTAGCATCCGTTTCTTGCAACATCTTGCTGGCGTTTTCGAACCGGACCGTGTCAAGCAGATCAGAATAGGTCAGGCTTGCTTGAGACAAAATACGTTGAAAGCTTCGCACACTGACGCCGGCCATTTCAGCTATTTCTGCGATGCCCGGAGGTCCCTGGTCGAGATAGGATGGCAGCATCAACTTCAGTGTTTCGACGATTCCCAACTCGGAATGTTCCACCTGCTTTCCACCCAGTCCAGGAAGATCTGCGCTTGAACAGTTCGGGAGCGTCAGGAACGAGATTGGCACATCGATCCATGACGCCTCTTGGCCCGAAACGAAGCGCGTGTTTGGCCAGAGTAGTTGGCACGCCGGGCTCGGTGTGTAGCGGGCCTCAAAGGCGATAGTTGCCGGAGCCCAATCGCAGCCAGCGAATTGGCGAACGATGTGTATCGGAATAATGTTTTGTAGCCACTGCGAGTGCTCGAGATGTTGAAGCCCTTTCGTTCCCAAGAGCCGGCTGCAAATCCTCACGTGATCGTCATGGCGCTCAAGCCAATTGCTTAGATTTGAGTCCTCAAGCGATGCCCACTTACAAGCCTGCTGCAAGGCGACAAACAGCGTCGGGGAATGAGCGATCAGAGCCCGGGTTTTCTCGCTGAGATGGTGAAAATGGATCAGCCTGGAAGCGTGAAATCCGAAATCCACGATTCCTTGCGATCTTTGGGCAAATTCCGCGAACTCGATCGCTGGCAAGATTGGAACGTAATGATTGGCTTTTTCCTCGAGCGATGTCGGAAGTCCAAACTTCGCCAACAGCGACCCTATCGGCGCTCCAACACTGCTTAGTATCGCTGCGAAAGGGATAAGGTATTGGCAGCGTGTTAGGTGAATTTTCGCCATTTGCGGCACATCAACAACAATTACAAATGCTGTAGGAAAAGGGAGCGGGAAAAACGAATTCGGCGAGATGGAGTGGGTTCAAATACTCGCGGAGGTTGGACGTCTTTTGTCTGATAATCAAGTCAGATCCATCGAGTAACTACGTTCGAGCTGCCAATTTCCATGCGACGAAGTATTGGCGGCTAATGGCAAGATTGGCATTCAAAATGCCTTAGAATGCAGCCTTGATCCTCAGCAGGGAGCGAGGCTTAACCAGCCTTACATAAGACAATGAGACCTGTCCGGCGGCCACCAGACCGGGAAGTGCGAGCCGTCATTGCCGGATTGTTGCGACAGGGCGACACAACGATAGATAGCGCCGCGCGGGCCCTCAAGATAAGTTCGCGCACCCTGCAACGTCATCTTGGTCGCATGGGGACAAGCCACAGTGAAATGCTCCTAGAGGCCCGCTTAGCGCTTGCTTGCCGCTTGCTGGTTGAGCCGACTAACCGGTTGGCCGATATTGCGAAATCAATCGGATACTCCAACGCGAGCAGCTTCAGCCGTACCTTCGTGCGTTTGATGAAAATCCAACCGATTATCTACAGGCAGCAGCAGTTGGCCCGTAAGAATAGTCAGACGAGCCCCCGCCGAAAATAACGCCCCTCGGAAGATTGGCGCCAAATGGCAAGACGCGCGATCCAAATTGGCGCGAAATGTTTATCGGAGCACTGGGAGCCACTTTGATCAGATTCCCGGCCATGGTGAGCCATCGTTTGATGTGGAGTAATCTTATGACCAAACGCGCTGCTTTGATCGCAATTTGTACTGCAGGTTTGCTGGTATTTCCCCACCATCTATTTGCCCAACAGGCACCCGAAAAGCCGCACATTCCGCTGGAGAAATCCATCGGTCAGGCCAAGCCGGAAGTGGTCCCTTCCCTCTTCGTACTCAACTCGCGCGGAGCTAACTTAAAGGACGGGAAGCTTGTGCTGACCGGCGTTTCTGCAAACGCGATCGTGTTTGCGGATCGGCCGGTTCGTGCAGCCGGCCACGATCTTACGGCTCGAATCGTCGAGGATTGGGGTAACGGGACTGACAACTTCGCGAAAGACCCCCCAAACGCGACGGTCTCGGGGTTCAAGAAAGACGGATCATCGGTGCTCGATGCCGTCGTCGTGCTCAAATCCCCCAAGCTCGAAGGTGACAAGCTGACCTTCGATGTCGATGTTCTCGAAGGCGACCTCGCCGGGGCAGATGGACCGGCTTCGGTCTTTATCGACATCATCGGCCGGCCGTTCACTCCGCTTTCCTTTGCCGGCGTGGCCCGAAGGACGGCTTGGCGAGGGGCGTTCTACCGTGGCGCCGCCTTTGCAGGGGCGGCCGCAGTGGCTGGAGCTGCGGCCTATCCATACTACGCACCCCGGTGCGGTTATTATCCATATCCTCCTTGCTACTGAGCGGCGGCGCAGCGGATCCGGGTCAAAAGCTGCGCTGACGCGCGGTCCTCATCAAACTTGTAAACTGACAGGAGAAACTCATGTGGCGAAAAGCCGTCATCGTAGTGTCACTTGGACTTGCGATTGTTCAGTCGGCGCATGCACAGACTGATTTGAGCGCCTACGCCAACGCTGACGGCTATCTCGATGTGCAAAAGCTGACCTGCGCACAGCTCGCCGGAACGTGGCAGGGAGACGCCGATCTTCTCACGGCCTGGTACAGCGGATGGTACAATGGGCTCGCTCGCAAGCACTACCTGGATATCAAGAAGTCCAGGCAAGCCGAGCACGAGGTGATCCAACGTTGCAAGGCCCATCCCGAGCAGCTCATCATCGAGGCGATCTCAATCGTCTTTAATGACATGCGCGCGAAACTTGGGATCAAGATGCAGCCGTAGCATTCCGTTGGACCAGCGATGACTGCTTAGAAGTCGATAGAGTGGCTCTCACTCCGATCCCAGCCCTCCTGGGTTGCAATCAGTTATAGAAACTATGGAGATATCAATGAAGATTTCGCGTCGATCCGTTGCATTTGGTGGGATGGGCCTTCTGGCGAGCGCGGCGGCAATCCGCTCGGCTCCAGCTCAGGACTCTTTTTTTGGAGTCGGCGAAGGCCTAGAGGATTTCTGGCTCGCCAGTGATGCATACATTTTCGGCTATCCGTTAGTTACGATGGAGATGACCCGCCGGATTATTACCAACGTCGCCGAGCCCGTCGGCACGCGAGGGCCGATGGGCCAGATTATCAAGCTGCGCCAATATCCGGACGCCTCATTCCGCGATGTCACCGCGCCCAACGCCGATACCCTCTACACCACGTCCTTCTTCGACGTCGGGAAAGAACCGTGGGTTCTCAGCATCCCTGACATGAAGGGACGTTATTTCTTGATGCCCATGCTCGACGGATGGACGACGGTATTTCAGGTCCCCGGAAAGCGAACCACGGGCACCGGTGCGCAGACCTATGCCATCACTGGACCCGGCTGGAAGGGCACGTTGCCAGCTGGCGTGAAGGAGTACAAGTCGGCCACCAATATCGTGTGGCTGCTGGGGCGCATCTATTGCACGGGCACTCCGGAGGACTACGCCGCCGTTCACAAGCTGCAGGACGAATGCAAGCTCGTTCCGCTCAGCGCCTATGGTAAGGCCTATACGCCGCCTCCGGGCAAAGTCGATCCGTCGATCGACATGAAGACGGCGGTCCGCGAACAGGTTAATCGCATGGACGCAGTGTCGTACTTCAAGCTGCTATGCGAGCTCATGAAAACCAACCCTCCCTACGCCGCAGATGCGCCTCAGCTCGCCAAATTCGCGCGCATTGGCATCGTTCCTGGACAGGATTTTGACGAGAGCAAGCTCAAGGCGGATTTCCTCAGGCGTCTGCCGGAGATGTCCTTCGATCGCATCATGCTCCAGTTCAAGATCAATAAGGCGATCCATGACGAGAACGGCTTTGCGTTCACGACAAAGACGGGCATTTACGGCACCGATTATCTGATGCGGGCTCTAGTTACCGCGATCGGGCTCGGAGCAAACCGTCCGCAGGATGCAGTCTACCCGACTTCGCAGAAGGACGCGGAGGGCCACAAGTACAACGGCGCGAACAAGTATGTGATGCGGTTTCCAAAGGGCCACCTGCCTCCCGCGGAGGGCTTCTGGTCGCTCACCATGTACGACAGCGGCTATTTCTTTGTGAACAATCCGCTCAACCGTTATTCAATCAGCGCCCGCGAGAGCTTGAAGGAAAACCCGGACGGTTCGACCGATCTCTATATCCAGAAGGACTCTCCGGGCAAGGAAAAGGAATCCAATTGGCTTCCGGCTCCCTCTGGCGATTTCATCCTCATGCTCCGCATGTACTGGCCGCAAGAAACGGACCCTTCGATCATTAGCGGCACGTGGACAGTCCCTGCGGCCAAGAAAGTTTAGAGCGAGGGTTATGCCCGGCCGTGAAGCGGAAGGTCGGCATCAGCCTCAAAGCAATACCGAAAGATCATCAATTGGAGGTTAGATCAATGAAACGGATTTTATGTTGTGTAGCAGCCGCGACTCTCCTCGCCCCGGTCGCGGCGCATTCGGCTGACCTCGTTGTGAAAGCGCCGCCGACGCCGGTTGCGGCGGTCTATAATTGGACGGGGCTCTATGTCGGTGTGAACGGCGGCTGGGGCTGGGGCAGGCAGGACCCCATCAATCTCATCTCGAGCCGTTTCGACCGTGATAGCTTCAACATCAGTGGAGGTTTGGTGGGCGGCACTTTCGGCGCGCAAATCCAGCAGGGAGCCATTGTGATCGGCTTCGAAACGGACTTGGATTGGGCTGACCTTACCGGCAGGCGCGTTACGATTCCAACGATTGCCGGCGTTCCCATTGGCGGGGTGTTTGACTTCAACACCAAGATCGAGGCTCTCGGGACTGCTAGAGCGCGAGCTGGCCTTGCGCTCAACAATTGGTTGATCTACGCCACGGGTGGCGCGGCTTTCGTCAAGGAAACGGCCAACGGGACCTCAATTTCCGGCATACCTTGCGGCACGCTGGGCCTCATCCCGAGTTGCGGAGAGTCGCATTGGCGTCCGGGTCTCGCAGTCGGCGGCGGCGCGGAATGGGGCTTTGCCGCTAATTGGAGTGCAAAGGCCGAATATCTCTACGTTGCTACGGTCGGTACCGGTGCCAGCACCGATCACATCAACGTGGTTCGCGCAGGCATCAACTATCGATTTGGTGGACACTGATTGAGCCGGTCGGCCGCTGCGCAAAGAGCGCAGCGGTACTAGTAGTGCGGATCATGGCTTCGGGGACATTACATCGTCGGAGTTTTCCGTCTGAACAAGTTGAGCGGGCCGAGTGGCGCACGTAACTTGCAATATGCTGACCTGCGACAAAACGACCGGCGTCCTCGACAGCTAATGCTCAACTCAGCCATCATACCCTTTGGCACTCTGTCGTAGTCGGATCGGGCAGCAATGCAATGCAATGGATATTATGCCGGCGTTAAACTACTCGCCCGGAACACTCTGACCAACGCATTGAGTGCGGAGACAACCATGCGCCCGCTGTTTTTTGCCTTCACTTTTGTCGCACTGGGCTTTGGGCAGG
>JAESGP010000133.1_pt1 | contig 46756 bp, 38 predicted proteins | sample 9269741 | NCBI WGS metagenome assembly JAESGP01 (sample SAMN15720684, study PRJNA650882) | algae metagenome | isolation source: Desmonostoc vinosum HA7617-LM4 and co-occurring heterotrophs from cave wall | place: USA: Waikapalae cave, Hawaii | collected 2011-05-27 | reverse complement strand
TGCCTTAATTCCCTCTTTTTCACATTTGAAATGGATGTTTGAATGGTTTATTCGACACACTACCTTTGATTTTGCCACTCTTGAAATGTACGGAGTTTTTTCAAAAATCAAATAGGATTCCTATAGATTTATATCAGTATTCAAATTGCATCTCTCCGTCTTTGCGTCTTTCTAGGGAACCGAATCATACAACTTAAAAGTGCAACAGCTTACTTCAGGTAATCGGCACGTATTCTCAAGTTTCTTTAAATTGTCTTTTGCGATCGCCCCAAAAACAAGACAATCGCCCATGTCATAAATCACACAACGAAAGCATAAAAATCTCCTTCCAATTCCCCATTCCCCATTTCAAGACATGGATCAAAATTGGGCAAACTAAATCAGAATCAACACGGCTACTGTTGAACATTTGAGAGTCGAAATTTTCTATGTCAGATCCCAACATTGGTCGCTTACTCGCCAAACGCTATCAACTTCAGGAGTTAATCGGTACTGGAGCAATGGGTAGGGTTTATCGTGCTAAGGATATTTTGTTGGGAGGTGTACCTGTTGCTGTGAAGTTTCTTGCCTTGTCAATCCAAAATGAAAAAATGCGATTGCAAGACCGTTTTGAGCGAGAAGCAAAAACCTGTGCTTTATTGGGGCAAAAAAGTATCCACATTGTCCGAGTCATGGACTATGGCGTAGATGAAAATAAAACTCCTTTTTACGTCATGGAATACTTACAGGGACAAAATTTGAGCAGTATTGTCCGTAAGCAACAACTGCCTTTAACAAGATTTCTCAGCATGGTACGCCAAATCTGCTTAGGATTACAATACGCCCATCATGGCATCCCGGTTGATGGCACAATCTGCCCCATCATTCACCGCGATATCAAGCCCAGCAATATGCTAGTGATTCAAGACCCTAGTTTTGGAGAGTTGGTTAAGATCCTCGATTTTGGTATTGCTAAGTTAATTCAGTCCGACGGCGATCACACAAAATTCTATCTGGGAACGCTGGCTTATTCTTCTCCTGAACAAATGGAAGGCAAAGAATTAGATAACCGCGCCGATATCTATAGTTTGGGTGTGATGATGTTTGAGATGCTCACAGGCAAAATGCCATTAATTGCACCAACTCACTCTTTTGGGGCATGGTATAAAATACATCACTATCAAAAACCACGTTCTTTCGCTGAGGTTTCCCCCGGATTGGAAATACCTCAAGAAGTGGAAAATTTAGTCATGAGTTGCCTAGCTAAAGCAGCAGGCGATCGCCCCCAAAATATAGGTGAAATTCTCAAGGTTTTAGTATCTGTAGAACAGCATGACCAAAAACACAAATTTAGACAAGACAGTCTTGAACTGGCTCATGCTACTACGCTTAACCTTGAGCTAGAACAGAAAACGAAAGCCGCTCTTCACATATCCCTATCAAATAATGAAATTGCTCGTGCAAGTTCCTGGCCCCAAAATAAACCAATTGCTGATATAGTTTTTCCTCAACCCATCCTCACCAATGGAGAAGTTTTAGCAGCTTTGTGGGTAATGTTACCATACCTAGAAATTCAAAAGCGCTTAGTCTGTACCCGCTACAATCAATTTTTGTTCATCTCTCTTCCCCACCCCATGCTGCTATGGATTACTGTCATTTACAACCGCAAGCATGGCGCTAAGTGGCTACCTTACTACCTTGACCTCAAAACTAGCCTTGGTCAAGAAATTACTCGCTTATTACAGCACACAGGCTATTATCAATTACTATTCTTTGCTAGAGAAACTCCCAACCGCTGCGCCCATGTTCTACTTTCGAGTATCGCTCCTGCCCAACGTCAACGACTACAAGAGTGGATAGCAAATAGCAACACCTTAGTGTCTTCAACTGACCCTCAAATCAGCAAAAACTTACTCAAAAATGAGTATGAAAAAATTAAGCCGAAAATTCTGGCAAGATTGGAAAGTATTGATACAGACTCTCCATACGACCTTTCCGGCTCTTAGGGATTTGTAAATCAAAAAGTATCCCATTGCTTTTAGGGTAGGGAGCAAGGGGAGATAAAGTTGTGTTGATGGGCTTGAAATTCTTTACTTACTATGTGTGGCAATCTTCCAATGGCAAACGTGCATTTGCTAGTAGCGATGGATCTTCTGTACTAAGAATCGAAGATCCAGAAGAATTTGAAAAAGAGGTGATAGTAAATACTTATGGATCATCCCTAATCCCAGCGCAAGCGGAAGAAAGATGCAAAAGAGATGTAAGTCTACATGGACTTGAAGAAAGCTTATGTTCGTAAAAAAGCGAACGGGACTTTTGAATGTGTAGGTAAACAAGGAGAAACATAAATAAAATGAGTGAACAACAATTCTTGCAAAGCCCCGGCACACATTTTGTACAAATGCCATGTTTTGATACTGACTCTCAAGCTAATTTGCGTAGTGGGGTTATCTTAATTAGCCCGCTAACTGCCAAAGAATCAGTAGATAAATTCTTAACCCTGTTTTGTCAGTTTGGGAGAAGCCTATCGCTGAAAGCCTTTTGGAGCTTTAGTTTTAAGCTTTTGGTTATAAATTTTAGTTACTGTTAGAAAATAAAGGCTCAAAGCTAGATTGGATGAAAGTTTCAGAATCTTGCTTTGATTATTACTTTCCGAGAGTGACATAAAAGGGTTAAAAACTGAAAGACACATTGCTCATTATGAACTTGCGACTACTTACACTGTAGGGTGCGAAGGTCAAGAAAAACATATTTGGGATTTTAGTCACCACGAAGTCTATGAGCCAATAGACACAAAACTTCCTTCAGTAGTTATTCTTCGCTATCGTCGTAGATATTATGAGCCTGTCAATCAAGAGCAGGTTATCAAAGATTGCATGAAAGAGAATGTAGCAACGGAGCTTCAAACAGCATAATGAAGCGTACTGTTAGCATTCCAGTTGATCTACCTAAGACAAGGTTTTTACCTTTAATGAATCAGTGTGCAGAAATTGCCAAGAATGTCAGGGATGACTATATTCTCTCCTCTACCCAGCGCAAAGTCGAGCCAGCGCTGCGAGAGGGTCTCCCTCCGCAGGCGACTGGCGTCGGAGCGGAGGTTTCCTCCGATCTGAACTTTGTAAGAGAAGGGACAGAGGAGCAGGCATCAGTCAATATGCCAGATGTTTCGACCGATTCTATCGGTCAGTTACAAGCCCCATCCCCTTGTGGGTGGGGCGGTTGACTCCTTGGAGTTCCCTGGAAATATGTGTCAATTAACTACATATAATACAAAAGCGGAGTTGATCAGATATGTAAACTTTTATAAACAAAATATGTATATAGTTGTCAGTTCTAGTTATAAAAAGTATGTACGCTAAAAATGCTGGCTATAAAAGCTAAGCTAGCGTAAATTTACCTCTGTAAAAACTTCAGGGGATAATTTTCGTTAAAAATAAAGTTTCATGCGAACAGATGTGTGAAAGAGTTAGCTAACTCACATAGAAAGTTTAGATTGAATCCTGCGGTAAATTTAGACTTGGTGACGTTAAAGTTAAAGGTTTTGCTAGGTGTGAATTTAGAAAGTAACTTAAACTCTTGAACTTAGTTTTTAGAACTACTTATCGAAGTTGACGCCCCGGCATCCCCAGCTCATTTCCTCCTTGGAACCGAGCAAGAGAAGGAGGTCGCCCACTGCGACACTAGAAAAACTCTATGCCATAGTGGAACCGGAATCTATGCCCCACTGGTGTTTGAGTAGTTCTTTATAAGTAGCCTCGCGCACTACCATTTGCTCATAAAGCTTGACTAAGAAGTCTTTAGCTTGGTCGTGGCTCATGTGCTGCACTTGAGAAGCAAATGAGTGGATACTGAATTGCTGTTCCAAAGATAGTTGAATTGGGTTGCTCATAATAAACTCCGAAAAAAACAACGCGTAAAGGTGATCTATCGATAACAGAAGTCCAAAAAGAATGATGTTTGGGATGACATCTGTCTTGCATTTGTACCTCCGTATTAAGAAAGATAACAAGTGTGTGACAGTTTGCCCATATCCTAAGTATTGACTTTTTCTGCTATGAACGCTTGCACCTGATTCTACTGATATATATCCCAAGTCCGCTGAAGCGGATTCCGGGAAAATTTACGGTTTGTACAAACAGACAAGTGACGCTGACTTATATACCCCATAGCTTTTTAGACCTGTCCACATAAGGATAGGCTGAGCTATACTTCCTTGCTTGTGGGAGCAAGAAAGATATAAGGTAGTAAATGTGCATTATATTCGCTCTACCTTATTAGGTGCAACATGTCAAGTAAGCAATTTATGTAAATTAGCCTCCTGAGTTAACTTTGGAGGCTAAAAATATTTGTATCAAGTTGTTAGCTGGAAAAATGCTCAGATTGAACAAATTGATGAGTATATGTACTAATTGGGGAGTCGGGATTAGGGGTAATGGGGACGCGCTTACGCAAAGAAAGTTTCTCCCTCATCTCCCCCATCTCCCCCATCTCCCTCATCTCCCTCATCTCCCCCCACTCCCCACTCCCGACTCCCGACTCCCCATTCTCAAGACGATATATTTAAAATATTTAAATATATTTTTATGAATTCATCTGAATTTTTACCAACGCAACCAGTTATTTTAGGGTTTGATCCAGGTCGGGATAAGTGCGGTTTAGCGGTGATGGGACTGGATCGGCAAGTCCATTATCACCAAGTTGTGGCTGCAAATGAAGCGATCGCTGCCATTGAAACACTCCGTCAAAAGTTCCCCATCTCTTTGCTGATCATGGGCGACCAAACTACAGCCAAGCGGTGGAAACAGCAATTACATCAGGAGTTAGCAGACCAGTTGAACATCATTTTAGTAAATGAGCGCTACACTACCCTAGAAGCACGCGATCGCTACTGGCAGATGTACCCACCCAAAGGACTAACAAAGCTATTGCCACAAGGTATGCGGCAACCACCACGACCAATAGATGACATCGTTGCCATCCTATTGATTGAAAGATACTTAAATCGCCTCACAGAATCAGCTAACTGATACTTCGACTCCTTTCGACTTCGCTCAGTACAAGTCACTGATTAACTACAGCTCCGCCCGAATAGTAAAAGCATAATCTCCTCCCGGCTCTAGTTGATAATCTTGTTGTTCCAAAAAGCGACCAAGAGGTTCTTTAATTAAGGCACGACCTTGAGAAGGCTTAACAGAAAGTTCTCCCCGGCGGAAATGCCACTGGAAGTGCCACTCAAAGTCTCCCGCGCTTACTTCACCTTCAAGGAAGCCATGCTGCCAAGATTGGCGAGTAACTCTAACATGGGCAATAGTTTCTGGCAGACGCTTAGCACTCACAATGCTTGATGTCAAGTGTAGGACAAAAGCCTAATACACAGGCTATTTATTTTATTTACCAAACATAGCCCAAATAGACAAACTGACTAAATGAGTATTTATGGGAGTGGGGAGTGGGGAGTGGGGGGATGAGGGAGTGAGGGGACGCGCTTACGCGGAGAATAATGACAATTCTCCAATTCCCAGTCCCTAATCCTAATTCAAAAATTCAATATATCTATCGATTCTTCTATTTGTAACTCTAAAATTCTTTCTCGTGTATCTTTGTGTTCTTCTAACTTGCCTTCTTTCCAATAGAAGTTTGCTGCTTGCTGAAAATCTTCAATTGCTGCTGGCTTATCTCCGACTCCAAAACGAGCATTAGCACGATTGTAATAAGCATCGGCATAATTAGGATTAATCTCTATTACTCTGGTATAGTCTGCGATCGCCTCTTCATAGTTTCCTAGATCAGAATGAGCATTACCACGGTTATAATAGGCGTCGGCATAACTAGGATTAATCTCTATTGCTTGAGTATAATCTGCGATCGCTCCTTCGTAATCTCCTAAATCAGAGCGAGAATTACCACGGTTTTTGTAGGCGACAGCATCATGAATATCAATCCTGATTATTTGTTTAGCTTTTTGTTCAGATCCTAGAAGATGACGAGCAAGACTACGGTTTTTGTATGTGAGTGCATAATCGGGATTAATGCGAATTGCGTGAGTGTAATCTTCAATCGCTCCTTGGTTATTTCCTATTTGATAAAAAGCATCAGCACGGTTTTTATAAGCTATCGCGATATTGGGATTAATGCGGATTGCTTGAGTATAATCCTCAATGGCTGCTTCGTATTCTCCTAATTGATATCGAGCTAAACCTCTTCTGTTATAAGCTTTAGCATTGTCAGCAGTAAGATGAATTGCCTGAGTATAATCTTCAATTGCTACTTCGTAATCTTCTAAGTAATAATGAGCTAAACCTCTTTTATAGTAAATATCACTGGCATCAGGATTAATTTCTAAAGCTTGAGTATAATTGATGATTGCTGCTTCATATTCTCTTTTTTCTAAACATTCATTACCCAGTTTCAAATAAAGCCAATGCAAATCTTCATTACGGTTGTGATGGTGTAAATAGCTTTGTGTATCTGAGTAAATAGGAGATTTGAGCAACTGTTCTTTTGTTTGTTTAGAGAAAGATTCCTGTTGATGATCATGATAAATTTGAGTTTTTTGCTTGGAAGATTGTATTTGCTCTAAATAGCAGCATAAACCACCACCATACAATAATTGCTCTATTCCAAAGGAAATTTTACCAGTTCTTAACTTAATCATATTAGTTGGGAGAAAGCCAGCTAAGAAAAGGTGATATTCCGGTTGTGCTTCGTTGACTTCTTCTTGAATCAAAATGCAAACTACGACTACGTTTTTTTCAACTTCCTCTGAACTAATTGTCCATCTAATTTTGTCGAAACTGCCATGACGAGATTTAACTTCAATGCCAATTGTGGGATCGGAAGTTAGGGTAAAATCAACCTTCCCATCACCACCAAATCGTTTTTCATAATCAACTTCAGTAATCAAATTGGCTAAACGTTCTTTGACAACCTCTTCACCTAACTTGCCTTTGAGATTGTTGATAAAAACGTCTCGAACTGAGGACGTGCGTTTATATTTCTCTGCCATCTGCCAACAAAATTCTCGTAGTGATTTTAACCTTTCTCCAGAGATGATGGTTAATTCACTATATTGACTTTCTGTTTCACAATGCAGCAAACAACCAGATGTTAACCTTTTAATAAAATCAGACTGTAGCGATCGCAGCAGGGTAATCCAGTCCATTTATAGTTCTGCGAATCTTTTAATTAGATTATTTTATAGAAATATCCCAGTGGCGTAAACCTGGTATTTTTCACAGGTTCTAAAAAAAGTAAAGACGCTCTGCTTCAAACCCAGTCCCCAATCCCTAATCTCCAGTCTCTTTTACGCGTCTTGGCTCTTAGGTAACTGCTAAGTTATTCCCTGCTGTGGTTGTGACAATTTGACGCACTTGAGCATTAGTGAGGTTACTCTTAGCACTCAGCATTAAAGCAACCACCCCAGTAACATGGGGAGTTGCCATAGATGTTCCCCTTTTAAACCCATAATCATTACCTGGAAGCGTCGAATAAATACCAATTCCGAAATCGTTGTCTCCTGTAAAGTATGCTCCAGGGGCTGTAACGTAAGCTAGTGGCGTCGTTCCAGCACGATGAGAAAAGTCAGTCAGCGTTCTATTGTAGTATACTGCTCCAACAGCAAGCCCCCACTTGGTTGCATATTTAGCAGGATACTTTGGTTCTCCACGTACAGAGATTGGATCTTGTGAGCCAAAATCATAATTCCCTGCTGCTGAGACGATAATTGCTCCTTTGTTTACAGCATATTGAATTGCTAAGGATAGCTCACTAATATCAGGACTGATTAAACTGAGGTTAATGATTTTAGCGCCATTATCCACTGCATAACGAATACCGTCGGATACGGCATTACCCGTGGAATTACCTTGATTGTCAAAAACTTTGACGGGCATAATCTTGGCGTCATAAGCAATACCCGTCACACCAAAGTCATTTTTGACAGCAGCAATAGTACCAGCAACGTGAGTACCATGACTGAAGCCATCTAAGGTATTGTTGTTTTTGTCAATGAAGTTCCAACCGTAAACGTCATCAATATAGCCGTTGCGATCGTCATCTTTGCCATTGCCAGCAATTTCTTGACGATTCTTCCAGATATTAGCGCTCAAATCTGGGTGATTGCGATCAACGCCACTGTCCACTACTGCTACAACAATACCCTTACCGGTGTATCCTTTTGCCCAAACCTCTGGTGCTTTAATCAAATCAGCTCCCCAATTATCACCACCTAAGCTAGACACATCAGGAAATGGACTTTTGCCGAGTGTTTTAGCCACTGCGGCAGCGGCGTTAACCAAACCATAACCAGTAATGGAGTTAAAACCGCCACCATCAATGGGTGTTAGAGTAATTCGTTGCGTATTGTAGGCATAGTTGTTATTTTCATTGCTTTCGGCAATCTCTCCTAGTCCATCGGCTGTAAACATTAAATAATATTTACCAGCGGTAATGGTGGTGTCGATATCCCAAGATATGGACTGTGAAAATACAGCAGAAGGCGCAAGACTGGGAATTAAATCAGTGCTGTAACCAATGGGGATATCATCGTCATTGCCGATGGTTGTGTCTCGAGAAAGTGAAAAAGCTGTTTTACTAGCACCAGCACTACCATTACCTTGATTTTTTACCTCATAGGTGAATTCAAGCTTAGTACCAATGGCTACGCTAGCAGGAATGACAATATTCTGTATTATGAGGTCTGGGGCAGTAATTTGAATAGCTTTGGCAATGACGTTGTTGCTTTCGTTGCTTTCAGCAACCTTGCCATTGGCGTCAGCTTGGTAAAGTAGATAATATTTGCCTGCGGCGATGCCATTGCTAATGATAATGTTGGCTGTCTCTGTGCTGTAGGCACCTGCCGCAATACTGTTAATAGCATCAGCACTCAACAACACATCATCTGTGTTGTAAGCGTTATCCTTGGATAAGTAAAATTTAGTGGTACTGGCATCAGCACTACCATTACCTTGATTTCTCACTTGATAGCTGAGTTTAACAGTACTGCCAACAGACGTTAAAGTCGGATTTACAGCATTTTGTATTATCAAGTCGGCTTTATCAACGGTGATGGCTTGGACTAAAATATTGTCGCCTTTGTTGGTTTTAGCAACTCTACCATTAGCATTGGCAGCAAGAGCGCTTATTTGAGTAACACTTTGGTTACTTTGACTACTTTGCTCCAGATTTGAATATTTATTATCTTCAGGAGTAGAACTACTGCGATTTATTGATGACAATATATTTCCACCACGCAGAGGAGTATCAAAAATATTCGCCTGCTCATTGGATATGAGGGTAGTGTTGATACCGTTCTCTCTAGTAAAAGATGTTGAATTATTGGTGAAAGACATAAGCAGTTTTACTTAAATAAATTAAGGAAAGTCACATGCAAATAAATACTTAAATCCTTTTGAATCAAAGGTTTTAGCTATAAATTTATATTGGTGTTAAGAGTAGTGATAGTTAGTGTAATAAGCTATAGCCTTACAGTATTTTTTAATGCTATTCTCATTTTAGAGAGTATAAAATACATTCTTTATGATAATGCTTAAGTAATCATTTAGATCAAAATATTTAGCGATTTTAAAATGACTTAAATGCTTGTAAAGCCAATAATGTAAACAAAATGAATCGACATTAATGATGTTTTATCACTGCTTTTAGAGAAATATTTAATCTTATGAATAAATAAATGTGTAAAAAATAATACCAATTTTTCAAAGTAAATTTATAATTACTAATTGAATACTATTATTTTCTCTGTTTATAGTAAAAAGATAATCTGCTTGTGAAAATTCGCGGTGTTGAGATTACCGACTTCTCAAAGAAGTCGGTAATCTTAATTTACCTACTATTTGATATATTTTTTAGCTTTCTTAAAAATGCAACTTACACCCCAATACGGTTCAGCTAAAATGATGCAATAAATTCTGTAGGTTGGGGAGCCACTCACGTGCGGGGGTTTCCCCCGCCCTTGTGAAGTGGCGTTTGAGGAACGTAGACGCCCTCCGGGCGGCTTCCCACAGGGTAAAGCAACACCGATATCTATGTTGGGTTTCACTTCGTTTAACCAACCTATGCCTATTAAATCTAATGCACCAAAATAGCTGAAACAGTCCAACTGATAACTGTTAAACGTTTGCTTGCTGTCGTTGATATAATGACCAATACAAACCCTTTTGTTGCAATAACTGTGAGTGAGTTCCGCGTTCGGCAATTATTCCCTGTTCCAACACCAAAATTAAATCAGCACGTTTGAGGGGGGCAAAGCGGTGAGCAATCAAAAACACAGTACGGTTAGCGGAAATTTTTTGCAGGTTTTGTAGCACCTGCTGTTCGGTTTCACTATCCAAGGCGCTAGTAGCTTCATCTAAAACTAAAATTGGTGCTTGAGATAGAAATAACCGCGCTAAGGCAATACGTTGCCGTTGTCCACCAGATAAAGCTGTGCCACGTTCGCCAACATTGCTTTCGTAGCCATAGGGTAATTGACTGATGAAGTCGTGGGCTACAGCTAGTCTAGCGGCTTCTACCACTTGTTCGGCGCTGATGTCAGGATTACCGAGAGTGATATTTTCCAAGATGGAACCGTTGAATAGAAAGTCCTCTTGGAGAACCACGCTAATTTGTTGCCGCAGTGAGGCTAAATCAGCACTTTTAATATCAAAACCATCAATGAGAATACGCCCTGATTCGATTTGATAGAGGCGTTGCAATAGCTTAGAAAGGGTACTTTTACCGGAACCGCTACGCCCGACAATGCCGATGAACTGCCCCGGTTCGACGTTGAAGGAGATACCTTTGAGGACTGGTTCGACATTTGGTCGGTAGCGGAAAAAGACTTGCTCGAAGGTAACTTGACCTTTGAGGAGTGGTAAAACTAGACCAGTTCCCGATTCAGCTTCTGGGGCAACGTTAAGAATATCACCAATGCGGTCTACTGAAAGTAGAACTTGTTGCAGATTTTGCCACAACTGTACTAAGCGCAAAAGTGGCCCTGTGACTCTACCCGAAAGCATTTGAAAAGCGACGAGTTGCCCAACGGTGAGTTTTTGATCTATGACTAGCTTAGCTCCAAACCAGAGAATCAGCATTGTGGAAAAATTGGTGAGAAAGTCGCCAAGATTGCTGCTAATGTTGGAGGTGGTAGAGGCTTTAAAACCTGTGCGAATGAAGCGAGCAAATAAGCCTTCCCAACGATCGCGGGCTACTGGTTCTGCTGCATGAGCTTTAACTGAGTGGATGCCTGTGACTGTCTCTACTAAGAATGATTGACTATCGGCACTACGATTAAAGGTTTCGTTGAGCCAGTTACGCAGAATTGGCGTTGCTACTATCGTCAATGTGGCAAACAATGGCAGCACTGCCAAAGCTACAAATGTTAGTGAAACATTGTAATAAAACATCAATGCCAGGTACACCACCGCAAAGATGCTGTCTAAAATCACGGTTAATGCTGTGCCTGTGAGAAATTGGCGAATTTGTTCGAGTTCCTGGACTCGTGCAACCGTGTCTCCGACGCGCCGCGATTCAAAATAGGCTAAAGGTAAGCGCATCAGGTGGCGAAATAGCTGTGCCGATAAGCTCAAATCTAGACGACGGGCTGTATGGGTAAAGATAAATAGCCGCAGTATCCCCAGGATAGACTCGAATATGGCTACTGATAACAATGCGATCGCCATGACATCGAGAGTTGGTAAACTCTCCTGTACCATCACTTTATCAATGACGACTTGCGTAATTAGCGGTGTGGCTAACCCTAAAAGCTGTAAAGTAAAAGACGCGAGTAATACTTCCCCTAATAATCCTCGGTACTTCCATACTGCGGGGGTAAACCAACCGAGGTTAAATCTTTCTTGCTTAGATATAAGTTCTACTTGCCACAGTTGCCCATCCCAACACCCTTCAACTACCGACTGTGGTAAGCTTTCACAAGTCCCCTCTAGATTCAGAGGATTAGCGATAATTAAGCGATCGCCCTTAACAGCATACGCTACCACCCATGTAGGGGTCTCGGTAGTGTCAGAATTCCATAACAACAAAGCTGGAAATGATATCTGCCGTAACTCACCCCAACTCACTTGCAGCCGCCGCAACACTAACCCTACCTTTTCGGCTGCTTCCACAACATCTTTTGGGCGTTGTCCTCTGAGTTGACGTTGCACCCATTCCAGTTGCACAGCATTTTCTAACTGTAGGGCCACCATTGTTAAACAGGCGGCGGCTGTATTCCAGCTTGCCACAAACGGATAATTAGAAACTGCCAGATTTGCAGATGGTAGTCCTCTTTGGAGTTGAAAACCGGGAGGGTTAGGCGTTCCCTCTGAAGTTGGGGAAAGTGGCTGAGGTAAAACTTCTCCTTCCATCGTCCCCCTTACGGGTTCGCCAGTTGCCTGCGGAGGGAAACCCTCCCGCAGCACTGGACTCACCGCGTCCCCCCGTGTCCCCACATCCTCTGGAATTTGCCAAAACTCCTGAATTTGCGGGTTAGAAACTTCTGCCCACAGTGCTGTATTCCAACAAACTACAACGACTTCTTTGCTAGCAGCTACAGCTTTACAATCTGTAGAAAGCCTTTGCAAGTCACCAAACCAATCTCCCACCTCTAAGGCTGCTAATGGTTTGCCTACACCTTCTTCTCGCAAGCGGACTTTCCCCGCTGCGATGATAAATTGGTAGCCTCCAGATTCATTTGACCAAATTTTTTCCCCTAGACGATACCGACGGATTTGAGACTGATTTTGCAGTCGGGATTGTTGTTCGGGGGTTAGCCAGCACAGTGGTGGTTGATTCCAAGGTAAAGAGGCTAGCACATTTAATTGTAGAGATTCATTATCCAGATTTTTTAGCTCACTTGTAATTTGACCGTCAGTTTTTGAATTTTCTCTGCTAGCCATTTCTCAAACAACTCATTTTGTAGTGCTTGCTTTAGTTGAGTATCTTCTAAAGACGCCCAGAGAAATTGTTCTACTCGAAACAAACCATAACGTCCCTCAAGTTCTATGGGCCCAACTAATTGTCCAGGATTAGCCATATCAATAGCTGCCCGTAGTACATCCGGCATAGTTCCACGGCTAATTGCTCCCATCATGCCGTTCATTAATCGGTCATCTGCTAGGGAATACTCTTTAGCCAGTTGCTCAAAGCTACCTCCTTCTTCTATTTGGGTTTGTAGTTCTTCACTAAGTTCGCGACTATCAACAACAATACGAGATACTACGACCCGATCCAGAAAGATTTTACGTTCAATAAAATATTCTTGAAGTTTTGGTTCTGTAATTAAAGCTTTCAGCTTTTCTAGCTTGAAGCCAAAAGTGACAGAACTGTGAAATGTTGCGTAGTCTGTACCATTTTTTTGTAGCCATTCTTGAAAAACTTGCGGGTCAGTTAGTTGATTTTTTAGTCGGAAATCAATAATTGTCTGTTCGGTTAATGCTGGCCCAATCTCAATATCGTCTCGTGTTCGTATTTCTGTCTCAATCACGTATTGGCGGAGAATATCTCCAATAAACTGACCCAATTTTCCAGAGGCTTGCAGGTATTTTACTGCTTCACCAATAGAAATTGACTGGTCATTGATGGTTAAAAATGGTAAAGATTCCATGAACTAATTACGTGGAAATGGTTAAACACTTATATAACTTTCAAATTAAATCATATAGAAATCGCTTGTGGTTAACGGGTCAAAATGATAAAGATTCTATGAACTAATTGTGCATTTAGTCGTAGTATGCCAAAAAAAGAGTCAGAAATCATCGCTTCTGGCTCTTTACAAGTAATATATTTGAACACAACTCCCGATTAGGAAATAATGCTTGTCCATGTCCAGGCGAGTATAGTTGCTGCGATCGCACCTATTAATGTATTAAAAATATTTACTACTTCATTAGTCAGCCAAGTATATTTAGATTGTAGTGTTGCCCCAATCACACTTTCTAAATTGGTAGCAATAAACGCTGCTATTACACACCAAGCTACTCCCAACAGATTAATTAAACCAACTCCCCAACCGACAAAAGCGATCGCTATTGACGCCACTACACCAGCTAAAGTTCCCTCCAAGCTAACTGCCCCTTCCGTACCACGCGCTACAGGCTGTAGTGTTGTAATTAAAAATGTGCTTTTACCGTATGCTTTGCCAACTTCACTAGCAGTGGTGTCAGAAAGTTTAGTGCTAAAACTTGCCACGTAGCCTAATAATAGAAGGGACTGGGGATTAGGGACTAGGGACTGGGGATTGAGTACAAAAGCGCCAGATGTAATCATTCCGACTCCTACGGCACACAGCGCACCCGTTAAAGCCGAACCCCAAACATTTTCTGGGCCTCTAGCGCCAGAACGCTTTTCAGCAATTCCTTCTGCTTCCTTCTGTGCCATGCCAATTCGCGTGACTCCAGAACCAACCAGAAAATAGAACATCACTAAGACATATCCTTGCCAACCCAGAGTTCCCCAGATTAAAACGCCTAGAAACCAAGCATGGAGTAATCCCGCCAGAGTCAGCAGCCGCTTAGGAGCAATCCAAGCTAACCCCAATAAGACCGTGTTCAATCCTACTCCTACCAACCAGGGGTTGGCATAGTCAATTAAAGGAAGCATCAAGAATCACTTATGTATGAGTAGTTTTGCCAAAATATTACCACTCCACAGAGAAACTTTAGCGAAGCACGAGCGATAGCGTAGCGTAAAGCCTGCGGCATAGCTTCGCTTAGAGCGAGTCATCGAGCGTCGGTACGAGCGTCATTACGAATTACGAATTACGAATTACGAATTACGAATTACGAATTACGAATTATTTAACCCGTCAAATCACAGAGGTTGGTATAGCTTACGTTAAATTTGCAGATAGGATCAACTACAAGTTTCCTCAACACCAGCCATGAGCCAAACTGTATTTCACCTTGCTTTCCCTGTCACTGATATTGCTCAGACAAAAGCCTATTATATAGAAGGATTGGGCTGCATTCCTGGTCGTGAAAATCCCCACGCCCTGATTCTTAATCTTTATGGTCATCAACTAGTAGCTCATGTTACTAAAGAACCACTAACACCTCAACGAAGTATTTATCCCAGACACTTTGGACTAATTTTTACCGCCGAACGTGACTGGGAAGAATTACTACAAAAGGCACAACTGCAAAAACTCACTTTTAGAGAAGAACCTAAACATCGCTTTGTTGGTTCTCTCCTAGAACATCGCACTTTCTTCTTAGAAGATCCTTTTTATAACTTGATGGAGTTCAAATACTACCGCTACCCAGAGGCAATTTTTGGGAGTTTTGAGTATGCTCAAATTGGGGATAGGACTTAGTAGGCTGTGCTAGAATTTCTGCTACTACTGCTAAATTTCTAGAGTCTGTCAACATCCAAGAGTGTAGTGCCACAGGTAATATCTGTTGGTTTCCTACTGGCATCTGTGAGCTGTGAGCAGGGACAATCATCAAATCATAAGGTGTCCAAATAGAAGTAAAGTCTAGCTGCTTTAACATAGCAGCATCAGAATTTAAATCCTGAAGAAAAGCACTGTTAGGACGCATTTGGACACAACCAGGACGCAGCGAACCATAAGCCATCACAGTTCCATTGTGGGGCGAAGAGATAGTAATAAATCGCTGCACACGTTGAATTCCTCCTAGCCGCTGCACATAATAACGGCTAACAATTCCTCCCATGCTGAAGCCTATCAAATCTAGGTGTTGTTCTGGCAAAAAGGTAGCAGCAACGTAAGCGGCTACTTGCTTTGCTAACTCATCAAGACCCACATTTCCATTGTTGGGTAACAAGTCTAGGGTATACACAGACCATCCATGTCGTGTTAAATAACCCGCCATTTTGTCGAAAACTTCCCCCGTATCATCAATGCCATGTATCAACAACACAGGATTGAACTGTTGATTTTTTGTGTTCATCTATAGCAATCTATGTGTATAACAATTCTGTAGAAAATGTAACAAAATATTAACATCATCTGCGATCGCCATAGGACACTACTTTCACTGGTTGAGTTGGGATATGGTTCGACTTTGCTCAGCAACCGGGGGATGAGGGAGATGAGGGAGAAAGATAATTCCCCAGTCCCCAGTCCCCAGTCCCCAATCCCCAGTCCCCATTCCAAAGAAATGTTAATTTTTGTTAAGCTTGCGTTCATAATCTTGCTCTCAGTTACAGTAAAATTTAATAATTAGTTCTCGGTGTATATAAGTTAGAAGTGCTTGCAAGTAAGAGTTAAGAACGTTTGCTCTGTATTTTTACTACAATGGTTAACTAAAGCATGAACCTATAGGGATTGTCACCAGAAAAGAGTGACGAAAAAAAATGTAATATTCAGACGTAATCTTTAACAATTACGGTCAGATTCCAAATATTAAGAAGCAGGAGCAATTGTAATGTTCGGTTTTATCAAAAAATTAATCACCGGTATTCTCGGTTTTATTACTGGGCTACTACCAAAGAAAAAGGACAATGGTTACTTCTTGGAATTAGTAGACGAAGTTAAGGATGCAAAGCCAATAGAAGCAGCTAAAGAGGCTGCATCAAACGTGAAGAAAGCAACAGAGACAGTTACAGCGAGTGCTAAGAAAGCAACCGAAACAATAACGGAAACATTGACATCTGATGCACCAACTCCATCTAAACCAGCGTCATTAAACGGAACAAAAACCACCGCTAAGTCTAAGGCAAAAACAACTAAAGAACCAAAACCAGCTGATATTCAGCTTGTTCAAACTGCTGAAGGTCTCAAGGTTGAACCTGGTAATAATGCGAAAGCTAAAGCAGCTAAAGCTGTTCAAGAGCAACCAAAAGAAACTACCTTTGCACCTAAATATCTTGCTCCTTCGGCAGGCAGCTCTAACGGCCGCCGTCGCCCAGGGGCTAATATGAGTTCTTTCTTGGATATGGCGCGTCAGGTGAAAACCCCTGGCTGATGAAAGTATTGCATTGTAGCTGAATTTGAAGAGACGCGAAGGTTCGCGTCTCTTTGTTTTTTAAGTGTGAATATTTAAGGTTAAGACAACTTTGTTACTGGTAGATGAAGGAACTCTCCAGATCAAAAGCGATCGCTTAATCATGTCCAGTATAGCTGTATCTTTTAAAGTTGAGGATTTCTCATTCAACATTACCCGTGCTACCCGGCCTTTTTTGACGGTGAACTCAAAGACAATTTGACCACTCAAGCCGGGGGGTAAATTTAACTGTTGCAGATGTTGGGTTAAGTAAGCAATTGCTGATTGTTCTAAGCCAATAGCACTGATGACTTTGATTACTGCTGAAATCTCACCAATATCTTGGCTGATATCAAGACTAGTGGAGTTGATTTCAGACTCTTCAAATGGTGAGAATGGGAAATTAAGTTTAGCCTCCAACTCTGGAGGCGCTGCTGAAGCTGGTGCTGGTACTGGTGGCATCGACGAGAGTGTTATTCGGCGCACCATACCACCAGCAGGAGCATTACCAAACACTCCTTGATAACTTACTGCTTCGGGCATTTCTACTGGCACTTGCATAGATAGACATTCACTGCCTGGTTCAACCCGCATATCATCACTGACAGCCACAAAAGCCGTGTATTGGCAAAGCAATTGATAAGTTAAGGCTGTTTCTGTAACTGCTTCTGTGCCAGCTTTAGTTTCAAAACTCACCATTTGATTCATCAAGTCTTTAATGCGGGAACGTCCCCACAACTGCGCTACCGCAGGATTTGCTGTTTGTGCAAATATGAGGTGAAATGTCTTTTGGTAGTGTTTACCGCCCGCAGCGATACCAGAGATTTGCAAATTGCCGCTGGTTCTATCCTGTTTACGACCAAACAAAACTAATGGTTGTTCGGCAAATAAATCAGGTGCTGTACTAGGGTAAATCACAGGTGATTCTCCGTCACCTTGCCACGAGACTTGAATATTCGTGAGTACAGGGTTGTTGATTTGTTTGTAGAAATTTTCGATAATTCCTTCTGTGGGTTCATCATGCCGAATAATTGTCGATTTTCCGCGTCCAATCTCTGCAATGCGATTTAATAAGAAACGGTTTACAGAACTGCCTGCGCCGAAACTGTGAAGACGATTTCCTGATTGCAGATGCTTTTGCACCTCTGCCAAAATCTCATTTTCGTTGCCGATGTAGCCATCGGTTAGCAATATAACCGTGCGTAATCTTTCTGGTGGGGTGGGAACGTTGATGGCTGCAAGAATGCCACTCAGCATTTCTGTACCACCGCTAGCTCGTAACTTGTTAATATAAGCGATCGCTTTGGTACGATTTTGGGATGTATTCCGCAGAGGTTTGGGTGATAACTGTCTGACGCTATGAGAAAAATCAACAATTGTGAAAGTATCTTGAGGATTTAACCCATCGATTAATCGTCGCATCAATTCTTGACACTTCTGTAGGGGTTCGCCAGATTGAGAACCGGAGGTATCTACCAAAAACACAACATCTTTGGGGACAATTTCATCGGTGTGATATTCTAAAGCTGGAATTAAATACACTGCAAAATGTCCGCCGAGATCGTCGGCTTGGGTTAACGCTGTAGATTGAGTTTCTTGAGTGGAAACTTGATAACGCAGAATTAAATCTTTATTGGGAATTGTGTCTGCTTGAGCTAACTTGACTTGCACAATTCCATCTATGTGTGCAATTTCTAATTGATGCGAAGGAGAACGCACTTGTGCAATTGGCATACCTGCGTCAATTTCTACTGTGACATGAATATCGTGACGCGATCGCAAAGTTGGTACACCTTCTGAAATTACAGGTGGTGTAATTCGAGAAGCATCAGGAACTCTATCTGTATCACCGCTTCCATCTATCGGCGTTCCTGGAATATATCTTGGCCCCACCACCATCGGGAAAACAAATTCATAATTTCCGCCTGCAAATTTCAGGCTATCGGTGTAACGAATTGTGACATCAATTTGTTCACCAGGTTTGATGTTTGCAAGAGATTGGGTGAAGATATTATCTCGTTCCTGTTCTAGAAGTCCGGCAGTGCGTCCGGCTTGTTTTGCTTGTTCGTAGATTTGTTGCGCTTCTTCACGTTTTTTAATATTACCTTTGATAATGCTGTTGCCTATTTTGATTTCCATATCATCTACCGCAGCTTCATCGGGTAATGGAAAGACATATATCGCTTCTAAAGGCTGCGTAAATGGATTTTCAAAGGTTTGGATAACATCAACTCGTGACAAGTTGCCTACGATTTTTGCTAGAACTTCCGTATGCTCCAGTGGAAAGGTTAGCTGTTCTCCTTGAGGAGATTTCACATACAAACCTGCTAACTGTTGATTTTTGGTAGTTGCTGTATTCATAGCAGAGATATTTATTGTTTATTAAACCTAATACCAGACTAACTAAAGCAACTAGTAACTGCACACCGTCTGCCATTTGGGAAAGTCGCCTGGTAAGGCACGCCATCAATAGCCTTACACAGTATGTACTTAGAAAATAGCGTTGAGAATCTGCAAAATACCAACTTCACAAAGATTAATTAAAATACGAAAACTAAATTGGCTTAACGGTAGATAAAAACTTTCGACATACTGGGCTAATTACTTGACTAACAATAAATTCTTTGTGTGAAGCCATCTCAGCATAAGTCGTCCTATTACCATCTATCTTAATAGCAATAGTTCCTCCACAGCAGCTATTACTGATAAGCCCTTTAGCAGGAAGTGTAGTTAAATGTGTAGGCTTTGAACTAGGAAGACTAGCAGCACATTGTTGGGATAATTGAGTGCATGAAATATGAGCATCTGGAACTGAAGAAATAACACCCTCTACTACTTCTGTGCGGGGATTATTAAAACGATTACGATCAATTGAGAATATTATTAGCTTTGGTTGTATTAAACTACAAAATTGCTGAGCGAATATTTTACCATCTCCACTCCCTGGTCTTCCACCATGATGAGGAAAAACAAGTATATCGGCAATAAAACTCTTTTCTACCTGAATCAGATTGTCAAACCCCACATTGTCAATATCCGCTGCCAATATAGCTACTCTATGAGAATTGTGAACTATGCCGATAACGGCTGATATTGAGTTAGAAGTTAATCGCCGTCCTTGTAAATCTCTTCCTCCAGCACCACCTAAAATCAATTCAGGTGTTGGTGCAAGTACTTCTATATTAACTGAACCAATATTCAAGCTTCCCGTTTTTGTTGTTGTTAATTCTGATGAAACTTTAGTTCCAAAACGCTGCTGTGCATCTTTTAAAGCAATACGCAAATCCAACCAAATATCACTTTTTTTGATTGAATCAGGGTTAAGGTGTACATTATGAATTTTAATATCTTCATTAGACAGTAGATTAATAATACCTGCAATATGATCTGCATCAGAATGAGAGATGAGAATATGTAATATTTCTTGAATAACAAGATATTCAAGAGTTTCTATCAAAGTCGCTCCATGTGAACAGTCAATGACTACTACACCATCAGTATCTCTTACAATTGCACAATTTCCATGACCAACGTCTAGAATAATTAAGTCAGGCAAGTCCATCGTCTTCATCTGGTTCAGGTGCTAATTCAAACTTCTTAAAATATAGGTCATCAGATTTTTCGGCTCCTATATTAATATGAGCAAATAAGCGAACATTTGGCTTTAACGCATCCCGCAAATGTTCAGGAACAAGGGAAGCTGGAAAACGAATAGCCTTATGAGGATTCCAACCTGGTATAAAAGCTTCTATAGATTCTTGATCAATATTAGCAATCCTGACTATTGTTCTATAAGGTTTTCTGATACTTGATATACACCCTTCAAGTTCTAATCTGCAATCTTCAATACCTTTAGCAATATTTGAGGCATCAGCTTGATCTCGACTTAATAGTACAGGTATTTTATGTCTCCACTTTCTAATTGACAAAGATGTATCCATTTCTGTGTACTGAGTAATTAACAGTGATGGAAATTTCCAGTCGTATAGAGTTGCAACTAATTCTGCTCCATAAAAATTAGCAAATCCAGAGTTAGACAAGCGGTGATCGCATACAGCACCTTCAGTACTTTCTTTAATACACGATGCTAACTCATTGACATTTCTAAAATTACCATCAACGAATAAACATGGTTTATAGCCTGCTTCTTCTACTTCCCAAGCTGTTGCATCAGCTAGGTTTTTATCATCATCAATTATAGCTATTTTTATTTCATTTAAAGCTGGGATTAAAGTCATAACAGCTATTCTCCTACAAGTGGCAATTTTACAATAAATTCTGCTCCTCCTAACTCACTTTCTGGATTCGCATTTACCGCTCCTCCTAAATCGGTTACAGAATCTCTAACAATTGTCAATCCTAAACCTGTACCACCTTCCCTAGTTGTCCTACCAGGCAGCCAAATTTCGTCTATTTTTATATTATGGATTCCTGAACCATTATCTAAAACTTTAATATTTAAGTTACTTCCTTCAGTTTCAGTTCTGATAATTATTTTACGTCCTTCTGTGCGTCCACCTTCAACATTAAAAGCATTCATAGCATTTATTAAAAGATTTGTAATAATTGCTTCTAGCAAAGCATTACTTCCATAAATGCAAGGATTACCTTCAACTTTATCTTTTATAATTTCAATTTTGCCTTCATCAAAAAAGCTTTGAAAGAATGTAACCATCTCATCAATAACAATATGAGTATCTACAACGCCTGCACGACGTTTTTCTCGTTTCAACAGATGCAGTGGAAACTTAGAAAAGCGTTGTAATGATTTACTTACTTGATAAAGCTTTGTAACCGGTTCTCCTAAATAGTGTTCATATTTTTCTCCCAGAATTTCTTTACCTTTTCTTTCTATTCTCTTAGCTATTTTTTCAATTAAAGTTACTGGTTTGCCAGATTCATGAGCAAAAACTGCTGCTGTTGTTCCTGCTGTAGCTAAACTACGATAGAGCTGAAGGTCTTCACGTAAGATGTTTGTCTCACGCTCTGTTACAGTTTCGTATTGCTGAACAGCTTCTAGGACTTGAGGACGAGATTCTTGGGGAACTTCTGCTTCAATAACTTCTTCAATTCTGGCTTTAGCTTCTGTAAGATCACGAGGAACTTGTTTCTTAACTCTTTGTCTTTGCGTTTCAGTGACTTTCAGCCTTTCTTTAGCCATCCACTCCAACACATCAATTGCGAAGCGTTTTAACTCTAAAAAAGCTTCATTTTCAATAAAACCAAGCCTATCGGTTTTCTGAAGCAACATATCGTTAGGGTCACTAACAATTACTCTACCAATAACTGTTTTTGTTGAAGGACGTACCTCTGGATTTCTTGCTCGTGCATAATTTAAGTTCAACCAATCATCATCTGAATCTCCGTAAGGTTTTACCCGCAAACCCCGATGATATAAACGAACATTCCCTACTTGAGCAAGCCATTCTCTAACTTGTTTGATAGAAATAGAAGCCTTTCTAGCTGAAAAACTTTGAGGATTTAGCAAGAATACCCACAATTCAAATTCTGTTGGAGGTGTTTTGTAAGGCTCTTGAGAAGTTTCTTGATAAAGATCACTATGCTCAGCATGAAAAATTACGTTTCCCTGCCAGTCTAGTAAACTTGCTTCAGCAATCCCATCTCCATTTATATAAGCTTTCAAATGATATTCAGCATCACTAAAGTAAGCATTGCTTACTTGTTTTTCAATCTCCGAAAATTCTGAAGCAATAAGTTGAAGATGGAACCCAGTATGATTATCAAATGGATCTGCTAACAATAAAAGCTCTCTAGCTAGTCTTTGAATGTCGCGTTTAGTGAATATATTTTTAAGATTACTGACTATAATATCAGTCCCATATTGTTGATCTGTAACACTTTGTTTAATATCTAAAGGAACATCTTCTACTACATCAGCTTCTTGAAAATCATCCCAATTAATCGTTAGAGAATATTCAACTCCTGGTTCATCTTTAGGTCTAGTTTTCAAGAGTACTTGAGAACCCATTTGTAGAGCAGCTAACCTACCTAATCCTTTATTACCTACAGGTAGGCGACCTAATTGAGTAACTTCACGGTTGGATTTTTTCGAGCGACCTAGCACCAGCCATCCCTCGCTAATATCATCCTTATCCATACCAACACCGTTATCTGAAATAATAATCGAGCCACCTATGGCGCTAGTTTTGATAAGCTCTACTCTGCATTCAATAGCATCAGCATCATAAGAGTTCTTAACCAATTCAATGATTCCTTGGTCTGGATTTGGAACAAGTTCTTCTCCCAGCCTTTGCAGAATTTTTGGTGAAAACTTAAAATGCATCATTGTTTAGCTACAATCTCAATAATTTATACTTGATTAATTTAATTCGTTGTTATTTACCAATAAACTTTAGTCTGATCTAAAATAAAGAGTTGACTAGTGGAGTGAGCCATAAAGACTATTTAGTCTTGATTATCTACCTAAATTTTAAATCTTCTGCTTTAGCCTAGCAAACAAGACTCTATTTTTGAGCGATCGCTAATATTTACCTACTTCTTTTTTAACAGAAAATCGCTTAAACTCCATTTACTACCTTCTGAGCGAACGCTCGCAGATTAATCTGGGACTGAACGTTCTACGGCAGTGTTACTAGTTCATTGCTAAATAGTTTGGTGCAGAAAATTCTTTTGTAACCAGTAATTAGCTAGCATCATTCATGAATATCAGTCCACTATACAAATGAAAGGCTGAGTCCCAATTAGTTTCTTCTCTGCGAAATAGATGAATATGAGATTTAATCCGACTGAGTATTTCTGTTTGATCTAAGACTGTCTGTGCAAAAGGAGTAAAATCAGACCAAACTTTAACTTGGGGCAATTTTTGCTCAAGCCAATCGAGTAAGTTATTCCAATTGATCCTGATTGTGTTTTGGCTAGCTTGGGGATTAATTTCTATACCTTGATGAAATTCATAACCATTGTCATAAAGTCGGAGGATAGAACCTCTGCTTGGTAGGTGCAAATCACAAAACTGAGCATAGTCTTGGGTTTGGGTTTTTCGTTCTAGCTTACCGCGCACGTCTCGGTCTACAACTTCCTCAAATATAGGCAACAATCCTACCACTCTAGCTGTGACTTCTGACCAGTCAAAGGTTAAAGAACCAAGTTGATTTGTTTGGTTGCTGCAAACAACAGTAACTTTTGGATCAGATTCTAGGAAATATTTGACTTGAAAGACTTGAATTTGTTGAATTTGGCCTATTGTCGTCCAGAAGCAGGGAATTTCAGCTTGCTGTAGCTGTTGTCCGTAAAATTTCAGTTCTCCTACTTGTCCAGTGCGGTATGATTTCCAGCCACGACTTGGCAGAGTCAGCCTCGCTGTGTAGGCATCTAGCTGCATTATTTGGGCAAATTTTTGGGTTGCTACGGTTTTTAGTTCGTTGCTCAGAGGTTTTAAAATTAGTATGCCTAGTTCGGTGTCGCTAGGTTCGGCTGTTGCTTGGATAATAGCTCTTTGTCTTTCTTCTTGCTCTATTTCTTGTAACCGCCGCAAACCTTGACGTGCTTGTGTCAATATTTTAGGATTATTCGTGCTTCGCAGTAGTTGCCGATAGATTTTTTCTGCTTGTTGGCGCTTTTTAAATACTTCGTGCAGTCTTGCGAGATAAAATTGTGCCCAAGGGTTTTCTGGTGATTCTTTTAGCAGCTGTTTGAGTAATTTTGCAGCTGTTTGGTAGTCTTTTTGTTCAAAAGCGATCGCAATTTGCTCAATCATTGCTTAGTTAAAATGCACACTGAAGGATTTCTCACCAGAGGGGTGAGTATAAATCATTTATACTTCATATGCTGCGGTAATTAAGGATAAAGCGACTATTGGTGCTGTAACTGCTCGTAAGATGCGGCGACCAAGGGAAACGGGTTGAAATCCAGATGCGATCGCATTTTCAATTTCTTTGTCTGTCCAACCGCCTTCTGGGCCAATGGCAATGACGATGTTTGCTTGTTCTTTGTGGTGTAGGCAATCTTTTAAATGGGGAAAGTTGCCACGTGCTACACAGATATATTGATGACTGTTAACGAATGACAACCATGTGCTAAAAGCTACAGGCTCTAAAATTGTAGGGACAAAGGCGCGTTCTGATTGTTCGGCGGCTTCGGTGGCTATGCGTCGCCAACGTTCAAGTTTTTGAGGACTGGGATGTAGTAGTGTGCGATCGCTCAAAACTGGAGTAATACAAGCTACGCCCAATTCTGTAGAAGTTCGTACTACTTCATCAAATCCATTACCTTTGGGCAACGCTACAACAAGATTAATTGATACAGGTAATTCGCTTTCTACTGTCAGTGGTTCTAATACTTGGGCTTGTTCTTGTTGCAGCTGTGCCAACCACGATTTTCCCAAACCATCCATAGCAATAAAGCGATCGCCTTCTCGCAAACGCAACACACGTATAAGATAATGTTGCTGCTCTTTGGTAAGCAAGATTTGCTCTTGCTGGAATTGGGAAGGTGCGATCGCTATTCTTTGCAGTTGAGTCATGAAATTTTTTGTTTTGCTTTTCGAGATGGCTTTTTATTAAGCTCTAGTTATAAGTTTCATTCCTCATCTACATCTGCAAACAAAGATTCTAGATCTCGATAACCACTTGCAACACGAGTAATATCATGTCCGGCTAATCACTTATCATAAAAATTTCTCCCTTGTCCCCCTTCGGGTGACGCTCGCAAGCTCGCTAACGCTGCGCTAACGCAGTCGCCTGCGGAGGGAAACCCTCCTTTACTCGCTGTCTCACCGCGTCTCCCTATCTCCGCGTCAGCCAAATCATAAGTCTTTAAACGGACATGGTATAACACTAATTCCGTTCTCTCTGGGATAGTAAAATTTGATCTAAATTATCTACAATAAACCCACGCAAATTTGGTACAAGTTTTCCGTATTAGAAGCTCCCGTTCAGTGTGCAACTATAACGGGAGAAATCTCACGATAAATTGTTTTGCGTTTAGGCGAAAGCCCGCTTGTGAAGTTTAGATTTACGACAAATTTTTCAAGTAAATCTCTACAGCCTCGTTGACTAACTGAGTCATTGATTTGCCTTGGCGAGCTGCGGTTTCCTTGACTTTGCTGTAAATATCATGTTGCAGGCTAACGCGACGCCGTGTTTTACTGCTAGCAACGGTAGTGTTTGCGATCGCTACTTCCTGAGCTTCACTTTCTTCTGTAATTGGTGCTGTGGTGGAATCTGCCATTGTCTCTACTAAACCATCGCTATCGTCTGTAATTCCTGTTTCTGGGGCAGTCTGAGACTCGTATTGAGCGGCAAATTCCCGGATGGCGTCAAAACCGACGCGATCGCAAAAATCACCAAAACTTTCCCCAGATTGGCGTAACTTTTTAAAGTAGACAAAAATCGGCTCTAGCTGGGTTTCTAAATCGTTATGATGTAGCCTTTCCATATAAGGCAGTGCCAGCCTAGTTTGATTGGGCGAACCTCCTAACCATAGTTGGTATGATTCGGGGGCGCTACCTACAAAACCCAATTCTGCCATGTAGGGACGAGCGCAGCCGTTAGGGCATCCTGTCATTCTTACCACAAAATGCTCGTTTTGTAAACCAACTTGATCTAATAGAGTGCGAATTCGTTCTAATATACCAGGTATTGCTCGTTCTGATTCGGTGATGGCTAGACCGCAAGTAGGCAAAGCAGGGCAAGCCATAGCATAACGCACTAGAGGTTCTATTGTGCTGGGGTCAGAGACGATACCACAACGAGTCAGAATATCTTGAATGGCTTGCTTGTGATCTGGTTCGATGTCGCAAAAAATCAGGTTTTGGTGAGGCGTCAAGCGGATGGGTAAGTTAAATTGCTCAACAATTTCCCGCAAGGCTGTTTTAAGTTGCAATGAACCTTCATCTTTGACTCGACCATTATCAATGGAAATACCTAAAAACAGTTTGCCATCGCCTTGTTCATTCCAACCGAGAAAGTCGTGATATTTAAACTCTGGTAGGGATTTAAAAGGTGCAACTGGTTTACCAAAGTATTCCTCGACCTTGGTACGGAATTGATCAACGCCCCAATCGTGGAGTAGATATTTTAGTCTGGCATGACGGCGGTCGGTGCGATCGCCATAATCTCTCTGAGTCGCAACAATTGCTTTTACTAAGTCGTAGACATCATCTTTTGCTACATAGCAAATTGGGTCTGCTATCCTAGCGAAGGTTTCTTCTTTGTTGTGTGTCCGTCCTAAGCCACCGCCAGCGAAGATGTTAAAGCCTTCGAGTTTACCTTTTTTATTGGTAATAACTACCAAGGTAAGGTCTTGGGAATATAAATCAACCGAGTTATCCCCTGGCACTGTCACGGAAACTTTGAACTTACGAGGCATGTAGTGCGTGCCATAAATCGGTTCTTCGTTGTCATGGATGATTGTACCAGTGCCATTACGCTGTCTTGCTGCTTTGACCTCTGGGTTTTCTTCACCGCTAATGACTTTTTCACCATCTAACCAGATTTCGTAATAAGCACCCGTTAGTGGTGATAGCAAATCAGCAACATTCTGAGCATATTCCCAAGCATACTGATACTCAAGGCGATTCTTAAAGGGAACTGGTGGTGCCATGACATTGCGGTTGATGTCGCCGCAAGCACCCAAGGTTGAACCCAAGTTTTTAACAATAGTGGCAATTGCCGTCTTAAGATTTTTCTTGAGAATTCCGTGCAGTTGAAAACCTTGACGAGTGGTTACTCGTAACGTATGGTTGCCGTATTCATCAGCTAGCTTGTCTAAAGCTAGATACAGTTGCGGCGGTATAAATCCACCAGGATTTTTTGTCCGCAGCATAAACTGATAATCTTTTTCCTGTCCCTTGACGCGATTGTCGCGGTTATCCTGCTGATAAGATCCATGAAACTTCAGAATCTGTATCGCATCTTCGCTAAAGTGAGTTGTATCCTGAAGTATCTCAGTTGCTACGGGTTCACGTAAAAAATTACTATTTTCTTTGATTCCTTCTACTTTAGAAGGTTTACGGCTAGCAATTGGGGGAGGAGCAGATTTAACCATTAGTAATGCTGTATAGTATTCTTAATAAGGTATCAGTAAAGGCCGAGGCAGCAGGATGAATGTGTCCTCTCGGCTAATTGATCCCCGGTAATCCGAGCGAAATAATGAGGAATGCTCTAATTTTACCACGCTACTTTACCACGCCAAAAAGCTGGCTTTGTCAGTATATAACCGGGGGACTTAAACCCACGAAACTAATTAAGTCCTTTAGGACTCAGCCATGTTAAAGTGAACTAATCAGTACAAGATTTAAAACCTACCCCCGGACTGGGGGAAAGTCTACGCCCAAAAAATGTACGGAGACATCAGCACGCCCTAGTGGCAAACGTGTTGAGCCGCTTAACCTGTGTAAACAGGATATTAAGGCTGAAATGTCTTAAAAATTTCCGTGGCTTTAGCCCGGAGAGTGTCAAACGAACCTCAGATTATGTTACGCCAAATTTCTTTGGGAACACTCGGTTTAACCATCGGCAGCATATTAACTATCGTCGGCTTCATCGCCTACGCTAATAATAATGCAACACTAAATCTTGTCGGATTTTTTTACGGTTTTCCTCTATTGTTGGGAGGACTAGCGCTTAAAGCTAATGAACTCAAGCCTATACCTTTTAGTCAAATTACAACACCTCCAGTTTTAAAACTGCGAGAACAGCAGGCAACCCAGACTCAAAATAAAATCCGCAAAGACATTACTCGATATTGCTACGGTCAAGACGCTCATTTCGATGGGACACTCTCTTATCTGGGTCTGAGTCCAACAGATAACGAACGGCCTACAGTTACAGGTTTAAGAGAAACGGAAGCTAACGGGGCCTACGCCTTAACTTTAGAATTTGACTCGCCATTGATACCAATTGATGTCTGGCAGCAAAAACAGGAAAAAATGACCAGCTATTTTGGCCCCGGAGTGGAGATTAAAATCACACAGCCAGAAGAAAGCAAAATTGAACTGACGTTGATTACTACTCAAAAAGAGTCAGCAGGGATTGGGGACTAGGGACTGGCTCCATTCTCCATTCACTTTTCTAAGCGAACTGCATACCACTGCAAGTACTTTCCAATACCAATATCTAACTCACAACTAGTATCAAGCAGATATTGGGCTTGTTCTGCTACAGTATCAAACCTTTGTAAGTCAGGTGGCAGGTCATGAACATTGAGTTGTTGAAGAGTTTTTTTGAGCTTTTCTAACAACTCTAATGCTGTCAAAAATTGTTCTGGTTGGTTTGTTTCTAGAACAACAAAGTTATCCTGTTGATACATTAATGGATCTGGCATGAGAAAAATTTGGTAACTTTTAATAAGTTGATCTAATGTGAGTTAGATATTAAAACTTGAATGATTTTGTCAATGCCCTCACCCTAAATCCAGCTTTGTAGTCCGAGAGCTGCGGTGCGTTAGGACTTGCGTCCATAACGCACCCTACAAAATTAAAGCTGTTAATTCACATTAGGCGTAAGTTGTAAGCTTTTATAAAATATCTTGCTGTGTAGTTTATTTTAGCTTGAAAGCGGTAGTAAAGAACTAAAATTTTTACCAACACATGTATTAAAATTTTACAAGTTTTAGGTATTATAACTGAGAGAAGTATTTTTGAAAAAACCAAAAATAAAAGCTTTTGCTTAATTTTGTATGAGTACTCAGTAATTATTCTTAAATTTGATAAATATGACTAAGTCGTATGAGGAATGAACAGAGTATTACTAGTAAAAAATATTGTCTAATTTTTATGCATATATGAAATTGTTTTAATCTACCTCTGTAGTTTTCCCAATTAACTAAATAATCAAGAAAATAAGTTGTACATTTGAAGTTTTAAATAAAACTGCAATTTGACTTGATCACTGGGGAAGTATAAAAATAACAATTATTACCATAACTATCTGTATTTCAGGAAAAAGGTAAAAATTGCCTTCGATTTTTAGAACATATTAATTATTTATGAAATATAATTCTGTACTGCTTGCTTAGTTCACAATAATCAAGCAGTTTCTTGTCACAAAAAAGTTGGTTGCTATTTCCAAAGCATGAGAGCGATCGCACGGTGCATTTTATTGCTCATTGTTTATGCAAACTTGAAATAAGCTTAACAACATTTTCACATATCACACATGTTTTACCTGATTTTGTTTGTATGTCTTCCGTCAAGTCACTTACGAAAAACAAATATCAATCACAGGTGATTTGACTATGGAGGTGAGGTTTTTTTCCTACCCGATACTCTCTTTTTCTGTGGAACGCAACTCATGGCAGGCATAAGCCCATTCTCTCTTACCAAGCAACCCCCTGTAATTCTGGTGGCCGATGACGACAAGACCACGCGAGTGTTATTGCGTGAAGCTATGGAACAAGATGGTTATCGAGTAGTTGAGGTTTGTGACGGTAAGCAATGTTTGGATGCTTTTGAAACTGTCAAGCCAGACATAGTTTTACTAGATGCTGTGATGCCTGTAATGGATGGCTTTACTTGCTGTAAGCAACTACTCCAAATTGCTAGAAATAATTTAATATCAGCATTAGCAACACTTGATACTGACTCAGCCCTTGGCAATACGATGATCTCTAAATTATGGGGGCGTACACCCATACTCATGGTTACAAGTTTGGATGATAGAGATTCAGTAGATCGCGCCTTTGAGGCAGGGGCTACCGATTATGTCACTAAGCCAATTCATTGGGCAATATTGCGCCAGAGGTTGCGACGACTATTACAACAAGCACAAGTTTATAAACAGCTAGAAGCTGCAAACCAAGCCTTACAGCATCTGGCTAATGTAGATGGTCTAACTGGATTGGCGAACCGTCGCCGTTTTGATGATTATCTAAACACTCAGTGGATTAACTTAGCTCAAGAAGAAGCTCCACTATCGTTGATTTTATGTGATATCGACTTTTTCAAATTTTATAATGATAAATATGGTCATCCTGGTGGAGACCTTTGCTTACAAAAGGTGGGTACTGTGTTAAGCCGTAAAGCCCAGAAACATCAAGATTTAGTAGCGCGTTACGGTGGCGAAGAATTTGCTGTGATTATGCCCTACACTCATGCGATTGGTGCAATTCATGTTGCAGGAGCGATACAAGCTGGAGTTAGAGAGCTAGAAATTCCCCATGATGGGTCTAGCGTCAGTCCGCACGTCACTTTGAGTATGGGAGTGGCAACTGTCATTCCGACTTGGGAATCTTCTCCTTCGGATTTGATTGTAGGAGCAGATAAAGCACTCTATCAAGCAAAAGCAAAGGGGCGTAATCGAATTGTTTGGAGGTAGTTTTTTTAGAGGGAACAGGAGACAGGGGACAGACAATGAATGTAGAGACGCTTCAAAAGCGCGTCTCTAAGACGGATAAACCGGCAATGTAAAATGGAACCATGCCCCGCCGTAGGGAGCAGAGTCTACCCAAATTTGGCCGTAATGTGCGCGAATGATCCGTTGGCATAAACAAAGACCAATACCGTAACCTTCTGTGCCTTCGTCGCGTTGTAGACGGAAGTGGTTCTCAAAGATGCGATCGCGATTTTCCACAGGTATACCAGGCCCAGTATCACCAATACTAAATTGAACTTTTTGGGTTGTTCGGTGGAGTCCAGCAACGCTGATTTTACCGTCTTTTGGTGTATACTTTATGGCATTGTCTAAAAGATTTACTAATACTTGACGAATGCGTTCTGGGTCAGCATACACAGTGGGTAAGTCTTTGGGGATATCTGTTTCTACCTTCTGGGATTTGGCTATGTAGCGATCGCGTAATTCTTCGAGTACATCTAAACAAAGTTTACCTATTTCTACTTTTTGTGGTATAATAGGAAGCTCTGTATCGCTACCACGACCTACTTGCAAAAGGTCAGCTATCATGCGGTCGATGATTCTAGCTTGGCTACGGGCTTGTTTGAGTAAGTGAGCTGTCATGGCTGGTTTGAGGCGCTGAAACTCACCCGTATCTTGATTGTAGTTAGATTGGAGAGTTTCGATGGCGATCGCCGCCGCAGTGAGGGGATTACGGAGATCGTGCGCCAGCATAGCGATGACTCGATCTTTAAACTGGAGTTGTTCTTGGAGTTTCTCTTTTTCCTGTTTTAAGCGAAAAATTTCGTCTGAGAGTTGAATCAGTTCGGCAGAAACAGCAACTGAAGGGATTGTGGATGTGGGTAATATTACCCGTCCGTGTTCGTCGATACTTTCTTGTAAGTCTTCCTGTAATTTAGAAAAGGCTTCTCCAGAAGCTTGCCAGCGAGACCAACAGTTTTTTAATTGGGCAATGATATTACTCCCAGCTAAAATTTGCCGGGGTTCTGGGTGGATTTTGATTAAAGCTGGCGTTGCTATCAACTTGAAGTGTTCCGCCAAGTAGGGTTGTTGACCAACATCAATAATTTGAAGTTCAAAACTATACTCAGCCTGCAATTCCTTTAAATAAGCACGTAATCGTTGCACCTGTTGTCGGGACTTTGGGCGTCCATCGACAAACAGTAGCAGCTGGAGTGGAGCCTCATAATAGATCGGCTGATCCTGGGAAACTGGCATGTAATCGTGTTTCAGCACTGGTAACAACCCGGCGACGCTTTACAAAAAGTAAGATTAACTAACAGTTGTCGATGGTCGTTCTTTTTCTCAATTTAATATCTATTTTAGATTTTTCATACTCCTAAGTTGAAAATAGGGAGTGGGGAGTGGGGAGTGGGGAAAGAGGGATTTCTATAAAAGTTTGTATTTTTTATTACATAAGTATCCGTTGGAAATATAGGGCGTGGGAAGAAGTATTTTCATCCTTGGTGATGGGATTTTCCCATAAGTTACTGTCTTAAAACCATCCTTGCTGTTGAATATCAGTTTGAGTTTTCCGACGAGAATAAAAATCTTTTCTCAGGGGTATGATCAAAGTTTTTATACTACGACATAGCAGTGAGGATGGCAGTAAACTAATTTGGTTGCCACCTTGAGCAATAACTTATCGAAGCAAAAGGCGATCGCATCAAATTGTGATACAAGAACTTTCATATAATTATCTACTGCTCCTGTAACATGCGATCGTTTTGTGGGTTTTCAATTTTGATGGCTACAACAAATTTGGCTTATAGTTTTGAAGCTGATATAGATATACTCCTCAGCATAAGTACTGCTAAACTCAAAGCAAGAGTATCAGTAGCCTTTACTCAGAAACTCAATTGATAAATTTCAGCGCAATTGCTGCAATACTGAGTGCTTTGCCGATTACTTTAGCCTCAACAACTTCATACTTACGCTGAGTTCCCAGGGTTATCTGTCACTGGAGTGAAGCGGAGGGGCATGAATTTTTCTATCTATTACCTTATTTAGCTTACCACCGTTAGCCAAATACTTTCTAAAATTTTGCTTCTCACTCTCACAAGGTAAGAAATTTATTTTTTTCATAAAAATGTTAGCTTGCCAGAATTTTAGGGAATTCTATATACAAGCATGGGAATTACCAAAACCTAATCGCTGGAGAACAAAGACGTTACGGTAGCTTTTGCTACCGTTTACTCATTTTATTAACAGAATACGATACAACAATAGACTTGCTTGGGTTCTGATTTTAATTCGTAAACTACCCACACCAACCTTACTGCTCGGCAAGAAACTTGTAAATTTCACGCTTTACCTGAACAAGCAGCTCGCGTACTCGATTTGCTTGCTCTAAATTGCCACTGCGAGCAATTTGTGTAACAGCATCATTTAACTCTGTTAAGGTACGCCGCAACTCAATCAATTCCGAAGGCTTGTTTTCCTTAAAACTGTTGTAAGTGTTTCTTAAATCAGCCTGCTGGTTGCGATCGCGCAATAATTGTCTACCACTCTCTGTAATCGTGTAGACACGCTTATCATCGACTTGCTCACTAGTCAAATAACCGCCTTCTTCCAACATCTGAAGCGTTGGATAGACAGAGCCTGGGCTAAGGCGGCGAAAGCCTCCTCGACGGGTTTCTAGCTCTTTAATCAATTCATAACCATGCTGGGCCCGCTCAGATAGAAGCCCAAGCAGCATAAATTTGATGTCACCGCGACGGGTGCGAGGCTCATCTCCCCAGCCACCACTCGATGAACCTCTGTGTCCATGTCGCCCACTCATGAAAAATTGATTGCCAAATCCTTCTCCAGCATGGGCTGGTACAGGAAAATGTGGATGAAATTGTCTAAACATATGTAATTCCTTGTGTTTATTTGACGTATCGCGATATATCTTTATCGTTAAATATAATATATCGCGATATATCGTATTTGTCAAACACAAATTCTAAATACTGACTCACCCGCAAACAAGCAGCTTTTGGCAGTCTGCGCTAGGGTAGGAATTGAAACTTGATTTGTGATTTCCTGTGCTTCCCTGTAAACGTCCAGCCGCCTTTGTGAGTTTGGCTGTTTTACTGACATCGTTAACAGCCTGTGCTAACAGTCCAGTTGCTAAGAACCTTGAGCAGTCTCTAGCAGCAGATCCGCAACTGCAAAATAATCCTGTTGCTCTGGGAGAATCTTCAAATCAACAAACGCAAGTACAGCAGAATGAATCAGTAGTGCAGTTACCAACTGATTTTCCTCAAGATATACCTCTGTATCCTGGTGCTAAACTACAGGAAATCACACCAGCTAGTGGTTCAGAAAACAAAGTATCAACACGTTGGTTAAGTTCTGATCCCAGCAATTTTATTTCTAGCTTTTATAAAAACCAGTTTCAAACAAACAACTGGCAGGTTTTGCAGCAACCTCCAGAAGACGGGGGAGGTGTTTTTGAAGCACGTCGCAATAATTTATTGATAAGGGTTTCGATTCAGCCACAATCAGTTACCAACGCTTTAGCTAATCAACCCCAAACAGCTACGCAATTATTGATTGAGTATATACCCAACTCCACGACAACCGCACAACCTACCCCAACTGCAAGTCCTAGCCAAACTACTAGCGCTCAGACTACTAGCGAAGTTCCGCAACCAGGAGATCCACAGTTTATTGGCCCTGTGCTAAGTGCAAACTTGGCAGCACAGCCAGGAAATACATCTAATAGCCAAGCTAAGCCAGAATCTCAGGAATTCAATGATTTGAATCAAGCACCGCAAGAATGGCGCAAATATATCCAAGATTTGGCAGCATTGGGTGTTTTATCCCCACAAGCAAAAACAACTAAGACTAATACCACCACAATTAATCAATTTGAACCGAGTAAAATCATCACTCGTAGAGAATATGCGCGTTGGTTGGTTGCTGCTAACAATGCTATGCACGCCAATAACCCAGCTAAGCAGATTCGCTTAGCATCGGCAAGCACACAATCAGCTTTTAGTGATGTATCGTCAAAAGACCCCGATTTCCCAGCGATTCAGGGATTAGCGGAAGCTGGGTTAATTCCCAGCCCTTTATCTGGGGATTCTACAGCAGTTTTATTTCGTCCTGATGCACCCTTAACGCGAGAGCAGTTGCTACTGTGGAAATTACCTCTAGATACCCGTCAAGCGTTACCTTCAGCTAATTTAGATGCAGTGAAACAAACCTGGGGTTTTCAAGATTTAGGAAAAATTGACCCCAAAGCTTTGAAAGCAGTATTAGCTGATTTTCAAAATGCTGAACAGTCAAATATTCGGCGGGTGTTTGGCTATACGACACTGTTTCAACCCAAAAAACCAGTAACTCGTGCTGAGGCAGTGGCGGCTTTGTGGTATTTTGGCACTCAGGGTGAGGGGATATCGGCTGCTGAGGCTTTGAAGTTAAAGGGAAGGGAGTAGGGAGTGGGGAGTAGGGAGTAGGGAAGAGTGGGGAATACAGTGATTTTGAAGTTAAAGGGAACAGGGAACAGTAGGGAATACAGTGATTTCAGTTGTGTACTTAGATATTTAAGGTCAGAGATTTGGTTAATTTAAGATACTAATGTGGAATTACGATCGCCTATTTCAAATAATTGCAGAATTGGTCATGCACCATTCTCCTAGTGGGGCAGAAGCTGAAGTTAATCAGTTGTTGATGCAGCGATTTGCAGCTTTGGGTGTTGAGGTGTGGGGCGATCGCGCCGATAATATAATTGCGAAAATCCCTGGTAAATATTCAGATAGAGCAATTGCGATTACTGCCCATAAAGATGAAATTGGTGCAATTGTCAAAAGTCTCGGTGATGATGGCCGTGTCGAAGTTCGTAGGCTTGGTGGTTCTTACCCATGGGTTTACGGTGAAGGAGTTGTAGATTTACTTGGAGATCACCAAACTATCAGTGGGATTCTCAGCTTTGGTTCTCGCCATGTTTCCCATGAATCTCCTCAAAAAGCCCAGCAGGAAGATACTGCTCTCAAATGGGAAAATGCCTGGATTGAAACAAAACTCACTACTGCCGAACTAGAAGCAGCAGGCGTTAGGCCAGGCAGTAGGATGGTGATTGGCAAGCATCGCAAACAGCCTATTAGGTTGAAAGATCATATCGCTAGTTACACTCTGGACAATAAAGCCTCTGTAGCGATTTTGTTAGCCTTGGCTGAAATAGTCAAACAGCCAGTAGTTGATGTATATTTGGTTGCATCGGCAAAAGAAGAAGTGGGAGCAATTGGAGCGCTATTTTTTACCCAAAATCAGCGTTTGGATGCTTTAATTGCATTGGAAATTTGTCCGCTATCGAGCGAATACCCAATTGAAGACGGGAAAAATCCGGTAATTCTTGCTCAAGATGCCTATGGTATTTATGATGAAACGTTGAATGGTCAACTGCGCTACTGTGCTAAGCAGTTAGATATGTCAGTGCAGTTAACAACATTAAGTGGGTTTGGGAGCGATGCTTCAATCGCTATGAAGTTTGGACATGTTGCCCGTGCTGCCTGTTTGGCATTTCCCACACAAAATACCCATGGCTACGAAATTGCTCATTTAGGAGCGATCGCTAATTGTATTGATTTACTCAAAGCCTTCTGCGAAACTGAGCTTGAGTAATAATTCTATTAAAGCCGATGGCGGGATTTGAACCCGCGACCGCTCGATTACGAATCGAGTGCTCTACCACTGAGCCACATCGGCATACACAGCCTAAAATCATAGCATAATTCACTCATGGTAGACCAAAATCCCAAAAACCGTCTTAAGCTAGAACATTACGCCCGCCTGAAAGCAGAAGCAGCAGCTCCCTATAGAGGCTTGCGGCAATTTCTTTATATTGGTTTTGGTGCTTCTGGTTTAATAGGCGCGTTTATCTTTTTTGTGCAATTACTTGCAGGACGCGAAGTTGACAGCATCTTACCTAACTTGGCGCTCCAAATAGGTGTTGTTGCTCTGATGATATATCTCTGGCGCTGGGAACAGCGTCGGCAAAAACGTCCATAATTAACAGAGAAAAAATAAAAAAAATATTAGGAAATCTCAAAAAATAAAAATTTCTGAGATACTAAAGATCTTTCAAACGGGGTTAGCCAATATAAAGACCCCGAATATAAATCAAATAAAGTTTAAATGGGGTTAACTAAATAAAGAACCCCTATTTTAAGAAAATTTATAACTCTTAGAGCGTCAGATCAATAACCAAGTCTTGGCGCTTTAATTTTGCTAATTATTGAGAACTTAAAATTTGATGCAATCATTCTTGAACCGAGTTGCGCTTGTCACAGGATCGACATCAGGCATTGGTGCATCCATTGCTAGGCGTCTTGCAACAGAAAAAATGTCTATCGCAATCCATTCAAAATCCTCAGTTAAGGCAGGTGTAGCACTTGCAGAAGAACTGGGAAATGCCAGTTATATTCAAGCTGATCTGGCAAACGAAAAGGAAACTAGTCAACTTATTCAAACAGTTATCAAGCAATATGGTCGCCTTGATGTCATTGTTAATAATGCCGGCATTAGTGAAGTTATTCCACACACGGCTCTCAAACAGGCAACATCAGAAATCTGGGCAAAGTTATACCAAGTAAATGTAATTGCACCGTGGATATTGATTGCTGAGGCAGAATCAGCTCTGCGTCAAAGCGCTCAAGATGGGCATCCTAGTTGCATCGTCAATATCAGTTCTCATGCAGGTGTCCGCCCTAAAGGAGCGTCTATCCCTTATTCTGTAAGCAAAGCTGCACTTAATCACTTGACGCGACTACTTGCTGTGACTCTGGCACCAGCAATTCGGGTTAATGCAATCGCTCCTGGATTAGTAGAGACACCAATGACAAAGCAATGGTATAGCGCCCAAGAAACTTGGCAAAATCACGCCCCAATGAGGCGAGCTGCTAAACCCGAAGAAATTGCTGATCTTGTAGCAATGTTGGTCACTTCGGACTATATCACTGGAGAAGTTATTGTAGCTGATGGCGGGCTGAATTTAACCTGAAGGCAATAGGGAATAGGGAACAGAGTTGAAAGCTTCTTGTCATATGACTTTTTTCTGATAATACCTTCGCCATTTTTAAAAATGGCGAAGGTATTGTTTTTTACCCAGCACTCACAACTTTTGCAAATCAGTTATTTACTGAACTGTCACCAAATAGGGAGAAGGAATTGGTTGGGCACGTCCAGTACTGACAAGTGCTTGGTAAACAAAGGCCGCAACTTCTGCTCTAGTTGCCTCACGATTGGGATTGAGTTGCTTGGCTGTAGGATAATTGATCACTAGTTGCTTTAAAGTTGCTGCGGCAACAGGTGCGATCGCATATTTGGGAATTTGAGCCGCATCGGTGTAAAAGGAAAGGGCATTTTGATTATCTGTAGTTAAACCCAAACCGTTAGCCAACGAAACTAACGCTTGTACTCTGGGAATTTTCTGCTGTGGTTTAAAAGTACCATCGGGATAACCAGCAATAAATTGACTTTGGTAAGCAGATTTAATCGCAGCGTAAGCCCAGAAATTATTTTTTACATCCTTAAACTCAAGACCTGCACGTTTTGTCGGTGGTTTCAAGGCTTTGGTAACGATGGTAGCGAATTGGGCACGAGTTACAGGTTCATTAGGTTTAAAACTACCATCAGGAAAACCAGCAATAATATTTTGGGCGGCTAGGGCTTCGATGTAAGTTTTTGCCCAATATCCTGTTGGTACATCCTTAAAGGCCACAGCCTGACCAGGAGGCAGGGTAACATCCGCAGCGACAAAATCTACTTGACCAAAAATCTTTTTCTGATCGATATCGTTACCAACGGCAACAATCTGACTGGTTTTGGTAGCATTATTGACATCATAACGAGTGTTACCGCGAATGAGATTGCCACCAGGACTTTCATTGGTGCCGAGGTCAGGTGCCGCATTGACGGTCGCCACAACACCATCTCGCTTATTATTTTGAATTACATTCTTACGAAGTACAGGCTTTGCTGACTCTGAGATAAAAAGACCATCTTGATTTTGGATGATTTGGTTTTCAACAACTAAGGGTGTCGAAGTCCCACCGATCGCAATCCCAAAACCAGTATCTTGGAATGTGTTACCGCGAATTTCTCCTTGAGCCGCTCTAGCTATAGAAACCCCGTTGCCTTTGTTTTGTACAAAGACATTACTTTCGATTTTGGGATTACCTGTACCAGTCACAAAAACGCCTTCTCTAACACTGTTAGTAAAAGTACTATTTTTGATAGTTGGATTAGTTGATTCTACCCACACCCCTGTGCCTCGTTGGTTCGGGTTGGTGACGGTAACACCTGTGATTGTGGTATCTTGCTCAGCGAGGATTGTAATGTCTTGTCTTGCAAAGGTACGACTCGTGTAGAAACCTCCGCCTGTAATTAACATTGCTTGACCTTTGGTATTTTCATCACCCCGCAACGTCACCCCTGGTTTGAGGGTGAGCGGGAAGGTTTCGCCACTTTCTTGGTTATAAGTGCCTGGGGCTAGTTGAATAATTGTACCTGGTTGAGCTTGACTCAGAGCAAAGGAAATACTTTTATAAGGTGCTGCTTCTGTTGTGCCAGCACCAGCTGTATCTGCACCAGTCGCTGAGTTGACATAAATCACTGTTGCAGTTGTGGGAGCTTGCGCTGTGAGATTTGAGGCAGTACCTTCTGAGTAGGTAACACCAGCATTTACCCCACCAGAAACAACCAACAAAGCTGTAAGTCCAACGCTCAAGGTAAAAGTAGATTTGAGATAACGGCTAGAAAGAGGGCGAAGGTTTTTTGTTGAAGAAATCTGAAAACCTCGATATTTCATTTTTAAGGCCTGTGAAGTACTGAATTACGGTATGTCGAATCAGGTCGCAGCCGCGTAGCTTTAAAACCCATGCAAAACTATACCGGATGATCAGCACTTATTCAGCTAAATTCCCTAGATAAATAACAGAACTTATACAAATTGGGCATGGGGAATAATCTTTTCCCTCATCTCCCTCATCTCCCTCATCTCCCTGCCTCCTGCGCCATTTAATATTATTAGTAGGCTAAAGTTTCTAAGGTTTCCTGTAAATACCGCTGTACTTGCTGTTCCAAGCGTAGCCCTTGTAATTGAGCATCACGCTCTAGCTGCCAGCGTTGAAAGCCGGAACTTGCTGCGATCGCATATTTGAGGCTGTGCCAAATTTCTGTATCACGAGTTAGTTGGCGATCGCTAGAAGCTGGAATTTGAGCCATAGTACCTCATTCCTCAACTTTGAGTTTTACGGTCATAGAGTTTCTGATTTTAGGTAAATCCAAATAAGTCCACAGGAGATAGTGGGATTCACTTAAATACTTATTATGCTTTTAGTTTAAGTGTTACTGCGAGTCTGTGTTAATACTTTTAAGGGATTGAAATAATCTAGGCAATATTCGATTAACTCGCACACCTAAAATTGTGAAATCTTGCTTAATCTTTTCTAAAGATAATGGTTCTATGGCAGCAAATTCTGTGTCATTGGTCACTAAAACTCTAGCTACACTCACAGGAATTTGTAAAAATAAGTTACTAGCTAAAAAAGTTAGTCCGGCAAGCAGCAATCCCAGAGTCCGCCATTGTGGTAAGAAGCTCGCCACATGTGCCACCAATGGCACTACTTTGTGTATTTGCCACAACACACCAATTAATAATATTGCAGCTACTAGCGAAAGTACGCGATTTAACCTTGTATTGATTAAACAAAGAATTTTTCGTTGCTGTTCGGTGAGATTTTCTGGTTTCAGTGCGACTCCCAAAATTGCAAAAATATAAAAGGGACGACGCAACTGCATCCACAGTAGCGGGATCACACCAGTCGCAGTGACGAAACATAGTTCCATCCACGCTGGCATTAGTGGCTCACCGACAGAGAGGAACAACAAACACAGGATTAAGAAAATCGGCAGTGTCGCCAACCCGGCGACATGAATCCATAATATCGGTTCAGAGCGAAATGAGGACATAGGGCAAGAGGGGGAGATGAGGAAGATCAGGGAGATGGGGGGTTAATTGTGATCCCCAACGTCCCTACCTCCCAATCTCACTTTCATGTTATTTGGTCAATGTGAGAGTACGGCGCTTAGTTACCATTTGGTAGGCTTCGATGATGTCACCTGTAACCCAATCGTTGAATTTATCAACGCCGATACCGCACTCATAACCGGCATTGACTTCGCGTGCATCTTCTTTCATCCGTTTTAGGGAATCTAGAACGCCTTCGTAAATCACCTTACCGCCGCGACGCACCCGCAGTTTGCAGTTGCGAACTAGCTTGCCAGATTGCACATAGCAACCAGCCACCGCACCGCGACCGACGGGGAAGACTGCCCGGACTTCGGTTTGACCCAAGGGTTCTTCTACTAACTCTGGTTCTAACAGACCTTCCAAGGCATCTTGGATATCTTCTAGGAGTTTGTAAATAATGTTGTATTCTCTGACATCTACACCAGCTTCATCAGCGGCTTGTCTAGCGCCACTGGCAAAGGTAGTGTTGAAACCAATAATTACGGCATTACTTGCAGCTGCTAAGTCGATATCTGTTTCGGTGATTTCTCCAGCTGTAGCCAACAGCATCCGAATTTGAACTTCGTTTTGGGGAATTTGTTTGAGCGCTCCTACAATGGCTTCCACAGAACCTTGGACATCTCCCTTTAAGATCAAGTTGAGTTCTTTCAACTCGCCCTCTTGTGCTTGAGCTGAGAGGGTTGTGAGGGTGACACGCCCTTGCAGTAGGCGGGATTGGCGTTGTTTGTCGGCGCGATCGCCTGCGAGTGTTCTGGCTTCTTTTTCATTCTCGAAGACCTCGAACTCATCACCAGCGGCTGGTACATCGCTTAAGCCAAGTACTTCGACGGCAAAGGAAGGACTAGCTACGTCTACCCTCTTACCTCTGTCATCGACCATAGCTCGGACTTTACCAAAGGCAGAGCCAGCTACTAACATATCCCCTACGCGCAAAGTCCCATTTTGAATTAGCAGGGTTGCAACTGCTCCCTTGGCTTTATCCAAATGCGCTTCAATCACAGTGCCTTTAGCTGGGCGATTGGGATTAGCGGATAGTTCTTCTACCTCTGCTACCAGCAGAATCATATCTAGGAGTGTATCTAGGTTTTCGCCTTTGATCGCACTCACCGGAACCATGATTGTTTCACCGCCCCATTCTTCTGCTGTCAATCCATACTGAGTGAGTTCTTGTTTGACTCGGTCTGGTTGTGCAGCTTCTTTATCAATTTTGTTGATAGCTACGACAATTGGCACTCCTGCGGCTTGAGCATGGCTAATGGCTTCAATAGTTTGGGGACGCACACCATCGTCAGCAGCTACTACCAAGATGGCAATGTCTGTCACCCGCGCTCCTCGTGCCCGCATGGCTGTGAAGGCTTCGTGACCAGGGGTATCTAAAAAGACAATTTGCTTGGCCTTACCTTCGTGTTCTATGTCTACGTGGTATGCACCAATGTGCTGAGTAATACCACCAGCTTCACCAGCAGCCACTTTTGTTTTCCGAATCGAGTCGAGCAGTGTAGTTTTACCGTGGTCTACGTGACCCATGATTGTGACTACCGCTGGACGCCGCTGGAGGTTTTCCAGGTCGGCCACATCGATCATTTCTGTGACTTTTCGGGCTTCTGCTTCTGGTTCAGCGGTTTCGACTTCTACTTCTAGTTCTTTTGCTACTAGGGTAATTGTCGCCACGTCCAGATTTTGAGTGATGCTCACCGCCATGCCTTTGAGGAACAGGATTTTGACAATCTCTGTATCAGCAACAACCAAGGCGTCGGCTAGTTCCTGCACGGTCATTGGCCCTGTTACTAGCAGGATTTCTGGGCGTTCACGTTTTGGTTCTGTTTCTTGTTGACGACGATTTTGGTCACGGTTAGAACTAGATCTTCTCGTTCTGGCTGCCGGAGCGCTAGCTACTATTGCGCCTGGTAGCTGTAGAGGTTTAGCTGACTTCGGCTTGGGTGGGCGAGCGATGGAAAGGCTGACTTGGATTGTAGCTGGACTATCTAAATCGTCATCATCGAGTAAATCGTCCTCTTCAAAATCATCATCTAGGATTGGTTTGATCCGCTTGCCTTTGGGGACTGCTTTGCCGGCTTTTTCTTTAACTTCGTCAATGATTTCCTCTTCCACCCATTTTTTGCCACCTTTAGTTGGGCGAGGGGGAGTTGGGCGTTTCAAATCAAGGAGATCAGGAGCAATTGGCTCATCGAGCAACTCAGATTTGGCTGCTGTTCCACCAGGGGCTTGTCTTGGTGGAGTAGCAATCGGCATGGCTGCTACAACTTCACCTGGACGTTGCGGTCTGCTGGGTCGTTGACCTTCTCCTGGTGATACTGGGGCAGATGGTCTACTACCTCTTTGCTCTGGTCTTCCAGGTGCTGGAGTGGGACGAGCCTGTTTTTGGGGTGCGGGTGTGCCCTGGGATATTTGCTCTGTTGTCGGTTTGGCGATCTTGGGCTTGGGGCTGTCGCTGCGATCGCGTTTGAGAATAGGTTTTTCTGCCTGTGATCCCCCAGATGGCTGCTCAGAATCTGGCTGCGGTTTTTCCGCTGGTCTGGCAGGTGGTGTCACCAGCTGCGGTTTTTGGGTTTTTTCCGGTCTTGGTCTGGATGGAGTTGATTTTTCCGGCGGTTTTTCCGCAGTTATTTTCTCCGGCGACTGATTTGTATTGGGCGCTTGATCCAAGTCTGTGACTGTAGATTGATCTGAAGTCTCAGACTGATTCCGGGGAACAGGTCGAGTCGGTACCGTCGGCTTCATGGGTGAGACAGGTGTAGCGAAGGGTCGTGGAGGTGCAGGAGGATTAACTTCAGATGAAGAAGCAATTTGAGCGTTGATAGCAACTGACGCCTCTGGGGCGTTGGAGGTAGTGTTTCTCAATATTTTGGGTTTGCGAATTTCCAAAATTTGCTGTTTGTGAGGTGCAGCAGCAGGTCGGTTACGTCCGCCGTTTTGTGGTGAATTTGGCTTATGGCTGGTTGTACCTAGTTCTTTTCTGGGTGCGACATTCGTAGCTGCGTGTTTTTCCGCTGCCAGTCGAATTTGTTCGGCCTCAGATTCTGAAATCGTGCTGCTATGGCTTTTGACCGCAATGCTGAGCTGGTCGCAAATTGCTAGTAGCTCTTTGTTATCCAAATTCAATTCCTTTGATAATTCGTAGATTCTAACTTTGCCGTTGTTCATCCACTCTTCCCCTTTAATTTACAGTTTTAGCGGATGGCTGCCCGGTTTGTGACATCTCCATCCTTTGATTACTGTTTTTAGGTTGCCGTTAAGATTTTGCCGGTGCCTCCAATCAGGAAAGAGAGATGTTTCGGTTCAATGTTGGCATCCTCACCAGAGACGGTGGTTGACGGATACCCATAAAAACTTTTTAAAGAAAAAATTTTTATCGGCACCTTTGACGCCGAACTGCGCTTGAGCGCTACCAGGTTGCCATTTTGTAGTTTTTTGTTTTGCTTTTTCTGAGTCTTCCACAACACGTTTGAGTAAATCTTGTTGGGAGTGTTGCTCCGCCTCCGTTTTGATTTAGAGAGCCGAATGCCTTTTACACCCATTTACTATTTTGGCACTAACCCCAGCAATCAAGACAGTTTAGTTGAAAGCCTAGTTAGGTTTTCAACTCCATCTCTTTGGGGATCACTGCCACAGAAAAGTTGTTCCAACTAATTTTTATTTTGGTTATTGCTTTGGGCTAGGCGTTGCGACAATGTTTGATACAGTGCTTCTGGCACTGATGCATGTAGCGATCGCCCTAGTCGATTTTTTTTCTGAGCTAGCTGTAAGCAGCTCGTTCGCGGACAAATATAGGCAGAACGCCCCATGCCCATTTCCAATTGTACCTTTCCCGACGGAAAGACGCGGACAATCCGCCAAAACTCTTCTTTCAAACCTACTTGGCGACAACTAATACAACGCCGATAATTGGGTTTCATCGGTTATCTGCTAATTTTTAGTTAGCAGTTTGGGTGTCAAAAGATTTTGTTATTCCCATTTTTACTTATATTAAGTTGCTTGGTTATAAAGTAACTATGAAGGCAGAGACTGGGCTTAACACTACCATAACTTTGGGAAGCAGATAAATTACTCGTCATCATTAGTGTCAAAATTATCGTCGTCTTCTAATTCTAGTTTTTCTTGTTGATCTTCAAGTTCCTCCAAATCGATATCCTCATCTTCTTCCTCCTCGGCTTGATATTTAGCCCTAGAAGCTATAAATCTGGCATCTTCTCCCGCGTGGTCATATTTGGCTTTGTCTTTGATGTCAATTTTCCAACCAGTGAGACGAGCCGCTAAGCGCACATTTTGCCCTTCTTTACCGATAGCTAAACTCAGTTGATCTTCAGCTACTAGTACGTGAGTTTGTCGTGTTTCGGGATCCATCAGGCGGACTTCATCTACCCGCGCCGGACTTAAGGCGTTAGCAATGTATGTTGCTGGGTCTGGAGACCAGCGAATTACATCTATTTTTTCACCACGCAATTCGTTGACTACTACTTGAATACGCGATCCCCGCGCTCCAATGCAAGCACCAACTGGGTCTACATCGCGGTCAAGGGTGTCTACTGCTATTTTAGTCCGTGGCCCTACGTAACGGGAAGGGGGGTTTGCCTCCCTAGCTACGGCGACAATCCGCACCACTTCGTCCTCAATTTCTGGTACTTCGTTGGCAAACAGATAAACTACTAAACCAGCATCGGCGCGAGACACGAGTAACTGTGGCCCCCGTTGCTGACCTTGGGAAACTTTTTTGAGATAGATCTTAAAAGTGGCATTCGCTCGATAATTATCGTTGGGTAACTGTTCCCGCTTCGGTAATTCGGCTTCTACTTCAGGTTGACCAAAGCCACTGCTAACTGCCAAAATCACCGATTGTCTTTCAAATCGCAGCACTCTAGCTTGTAAGACTGTGCTTTCTAAGTCTTGAAACTCTTCTTGCACCATCTGACGTTGCTGATCCCGCAGTTTTTGCGCCAGTACTTGCTTGGTTTGCATTGCTGCCATGCGACCAAATTCCCCTTGGTCTGGTGTCACATCCAGCACCACGGAGTCACCTAACTGAGCTTCGGGAGCTACTTGTTGGACTTCATCAAGGGAAATTTGATGGTCTGAGTTGCTGACCTCTTCTACTATGGTTTTAGTAGAAAGAACGCGAAATCCTTCTCCATCAATATCGAGTTCTACTTCAAAATTATCAAAATAATCTTCGTCAAACTGTTTACGCTCTAAATTTTGAGCGCGACGATAACGTTCGTAGCCCTTAAGTAGTGCCTCTCTAATAGCTGATTGCACTGCTAGACGGGGTAAATTTCGTTCGCGACTGATACTTTCAATTAATTCTTTTAATCCAGGTAAACTGACCATTGACATAAGCGATCTCCTTGGGGACTGGGGATTGGGGACTGGGGACTGGGGATTGGGGACTGGGGACTGGGGATTGGGGAGTGGGGACTGGGGATTGGGGACTGGGGACGGGGGATTGGGGACTGGGGAGG
>JAESGP010000132.1_pt1 | contig 47102 bp, 44 predicted proteins | sample 9269741 | NCBI WGS metagenome assembly JAESGP01 (sample SAMN15720684, study PRJNA650882) | algae metagenome | isolation source: Desmonostoc vinosum HA7617-LM4 and co-occurring heterotrophs from cave wall | place: USA: Waikapalae cave, Hawaii | collected 2011-05-27 | reverse complement strand
CTCAAGGTCGCGTCATCAACACCTGGGCTGATGTGATCAACCGCGCTAACCTGGGTATGGAAGTGATGCACGAGCGCAATGCTCACAACTTCCCCTTAGACTTAGCTTCTGTTGATGCTGCGCCTGTGGCAATCGCTGCTCCTGTTATCAACGGTTAATTCTCAACTTGAACTCAATAAACAGCGCCTCCCACGAATGGGGGGCGCTTTTTAGCTCAAAACAAGTATGTCCCAAAAAACCATCGATTTCGACATCAATCCGTCTATTACAGCAGATGAATATGAGCAAACAGCTCGTCTGGCACTACCAGGTTATGAATTGATGCACACTTTCGTATTGGCTTGTTTACGTTCCTGTTTACCAGAAACAGCAAATTTATTAGTTGTTGGTGCAGGTGGAGGGATGGAATTAGTCCATCTGGGACAAAGCAATCACCAATGGCAGTTTTTAGGCATTGATCCTTCCAAAAAAATGCTAGCGATCGCACAAAAAAAAATAGCTCAGCATCAACTTTCTCAACGTATTCAACTTGTTCAAGGATATATTCAAGACTTACAAAATGATGCTATTTATGATGCTGCAACTAGTATTTTAGTGATGCATTTTATCTCTAATGAAGATGATAAGCTTGCTTTCTTACAAGAAATTGCTCGACGTTTAAAAACATCAGCACCTTTAATTTTAGTTGATGTCTTTGGTATTAAAGGAAGTGCAGAATTAGAGAAAATTATGGCTATACTGCACACTTATTGGCAAGAAACTGGACTTCCTGTGGATAAGCAAAAACAACTCTTAGAAAACTTCAAAAATGCTGTCTATCCACTTTCAGAAACGAAACTTTTAGCATTGCTTCAGCAGGCTGGGTTTAGTAGTGTAACTCGCTTTTATACCGGGCTGTGGGTAGGTGGTTGGATGGCATTCAAAGCATGAAAGGGAACAGTAATGTAAAGATGAACTACCAGCCCTTACTTCGCCCGTGGGCTGGTTTCTACATCCAGCCCAGTAAGAGTAGATTTCTGACGCTTCTTCGCCCCTAGTTGCCGCATACTTCCCGCTTTTTTACGAGTGTTTACGGTAGAGCTTGATGACTGGACGTCTACGAGGCTTGTTCCAAACCCCGGTAGAGTTCCTTTAGCCCAGTAAAGCATGACTTCGGCAGCAGCAATATCTCTGTCCTGAACTCTGTCAAACCGTAGGTTTGATTTGATTGAGGATGCCTTCCAGGGCGGCCGCTATCCTTACCTATCATTAGAGTACGTTGAAGGTGGGGACTGCCGCGTTTTGTTCAAATTTGTTCTGCAAAATCCCGAACGAAATCAGCAAAGATACGATCAAGATGAGTGACTTTGCAGGAGTTCGTGAGTATGTTGCTGACTGATGAGATTCTCTCAAAATTACCTGGTGATGTTTTAGGAAAATTACGTCAAGCAGATAGCATTCTGACATCAATCAAAAACAACACTATACCACTACCAACAGTAGTCAAGGAAAGTCAACAACTTCTAGTTACTGTGGAATGGGATGTGATTATTTGCGGTGGCACATTAGGCATTTTAATTGGTTGTGCTTTAGCGGTTAAGGGACTGCGCGTGGTGGTGATGGAACGGGGTATTCTGCGTGGTAGAGAACAGGAGTGGAATATCTCTCGTCAAGAGTTGGAAGTATTTGTGGAATTGAACTTGCTAACAGCGGCAGAATTAGAGCAAGCGATCGCCACCGAGTATAATCCAGCGCGAGTCAGCTTTCAAGGGGGAACAGAAGTTTGGGTGAAGGATGTTCTTAATATTGGTGTAGATCCTGTTTATCTACTAGCTACGTTAAAAACTCGATTTTTGGCGGCTGGTGGAAAATTGTTAGAAAATACACCCTTTATTGAAGCGGTGGTTCATCCAAATGGTGTAATCGTTAACACCGAATTTCAAGCCAAGTTGTTACTAGATGCGATGGGGCATCTTTCTCCCATCACGCAACAAGCGCGTCAAGGGCGAAAACCTGATGCTTTGTGCTTAGTTGTAGGAAGTTGTGCCCAGGGTTTTCCGGAAAATAACTCAGGTGACTTGTTATTATCTTTAACATCCTTGCAGAATCAATGCCAGTACTTCTGGGAAGCTTTTCCAGCTAAGGACGGTAGAACTACTTACTTATTTACCTACATGGATGCACATGCACAACGCTTGGGCTTAGAAGCACTGTTTGAAGAATATCTGCGCCTTCTGCCGAAATATCAAGGTGTAGAGTTGAGTCAACTGAAATTTCAACGGGCGCTGTTTGGCTTCTTTCCTACCTATCGTCAAAGTCCGCTAAAAACCTCCTGGAGTCGCATTCTGCCAGTGGGAGATAGCAGTGGAAGTCAATCTCCTTTGAGTTTTGGTGGTTTTGGTGCGATGGTACGTCATCTAAAACGTTTAACATTTGGCGTTGAGGAAGCACTAGAAACAGAACAATTATCAGCAAAAGCGCTAGCACTTTTGCAACCATATCAACCAAGTCTCAGTGTTACTTGGTTGTTTCAAAGGGCAATGAGTGTGAGTGTAAACCAAAAAATTGACCCAGAACAAATTAATCAACTGCTGTCTGCGGTATTTCAAGAAATGCAACAGTTGGGTACACCAGTACTCAAGCCATTTTTGCAAGACATTGTAAAGTTTTGGGCACTGACGCAGACATTATTAAAAACTGGTTTGTCTCATCCAGGATTAGTTGCAAAAATCATTCCGCAAGTAGGTTTGAATAGTTTGTTAGATTGGATAGTGCATTACGGAAATTTAGGTGTTTATACTGCCTTATATTGGCTAAGTCCAATGTTAGAAACATGGATCAAGAATCAATCAAGAGAACAACAATATTATTGGCATCGCTTGATTGATGCTTTTAAATATGGTTCTGGTAGTGATTATGCAGATGATTAAATTGATAAAAGTGTGAGGATTCATATGATTGAACGGCAATCTTCAAGTGTAAAATACTTTGCAGTTTTAATTGGCTTACTGCGCGATCGCCAAGTATTTTTAGAAGAAATTCGTCAAGGTACACGATTGCCTAGAAAGATAATTTCTCTGCTGGTTTGCAGTTCATTATTTCTGGCTGTGTATGGTGGAATTATTGGTGCGTACCATAGCTGGATGCAAGCTTTATCTTCTGCTGTGAAATTGCCAGCTATTTATTTAATTACATTACTAATTTGTCTGCCAACATTGTATTTTTCTAATATTATTTTTGGTTCCAAGCGAACTTTTGCTCAGCATTTTGCTTTGGTATTGACTGCGATATCAATCACCAGTGTATTACTGTTTAGCTTTGCACCAATTACACTATTTTTCTTGATTACTACTAGTAATTACCAGTTTTTAATTTTATTAAACGTATTTATCTTTTCCCTAACTGGATTTATCGGTATTTCTTCTTTATATCAGGCTACGAGATCAGTTTTAGAACAGGAGAACGAAGGCAGTCAAACCCGTCAGAAAATTTTACAATTTTGGTTATTTCTTTATGCTTTTGTTGGTAGTCAGTTAGGATGGACTCTCAGACCTTTTTTTGGTACACCTGATTCTGCATTTCAATTATTTCGTGAAAGAGAGGGTAACTTTTATTTGAGCGTAATTCAAGCTATTGGTTATCTATTTGGTTTTCGCTCGTAAATTATTGATCATCAGTTTTGAAATAAACGGTCAGTAATCGATGAATAATGACAAAATTTAAACTCTAAAATTAGTATGTTGGAAAAGCAATCTTACAAGGTTAAACAATTTGGTGTCCTGATTAGTTTACTACGCGATCGCCAAAGTTTTTTAGAAGAAATCCGCCAGGGAGCGCGATTACAGAGTAAAATGAGTTCTCTGTTCGTTTCTAGTTCTATTTTCTTTGCTATTTATGGTGCAATTATCGGTGCATCTCATAGCTGGGCACAAGCATTATCTGGTGCTATCAAACTTCCAGCTTTTTACTTGTTAACACTCATTATTTGTTTTCCAACTCTATTCTTTTTTAATGTGCTGTTTGGTTCTAAGAGTAGTATTCAGCAGCATTTTGTTGTTTTACTCACATCTGTTTCAGTGATTAGCGTGCTTTTATTTAGCTTGGCACCAGTTACACTATTTTTTCTAATTACTACCCCTGATTCTTACCAATTTTTTAAACTGTTAAATGTACTAATTTTTGGCATCACAGGTATCTTTGGTGTCAAATTCTTGTATGAAGGAATGCAATTGCTTTCTCAACAAGATGAAGTAGGTAAGGCAACCCGTACAACTATTTTAAGATCATGGTTGTTGCTTTACGCCTTTGTAGGAATGCAATTAGGATGGTTTCTTAGACCATTTTTTGGTGCCCCTGACTCTAAATTTGAATTATTTCGGACAGTAGGAGGTAATTTTTATCTTGATATAATCACAGCAATTCATGAAATTTTAGGCTTCCGCTAGCCACAAGCAACAAATAGAAGAAATACCTCTTGTTCTATCTCCTGTTCCCTTTAATAGAAATGATATCAAGCTAAGAATTCATCAATTGCCACATTAAAACCTTTATTATTACTGATTATTTATCGAAAGCTTTCATTGCTATTTTGACTTTCTCGATTTGCTTAGGTGCTTGCATTGTTTCAAAGAAAGCGATCGCTTGCATTAATTTTTCTCTACTCTGGTTAATATCACCCATTCTTTGGTAAGTTAACCCCAATTGATAGTAAGCCTCAGCCAAATCTGATTTAGCACCTATTTTATCAAGTATGTCTATAGCTTCTGCATGGTGAAAAAGCGCTTTGGCAAATTCTTCTTGTTCTCGATATAACTCCGCCAAGCAACTTATAGCTTTAGCTTTTAATTGAGTAAAATTATTTTCTTCTGAATAAAATATTGCTCTTTGACACAAATCACAAGATTTTTTGAGATTACCTAAATTTTTATAGGTTAAACAAAGAGTAATCAAGCTATGTCCTATGCCCCATAAAGTGACTCTATTTGATAAAGATATTGTTGAAAATGCAGCTTCAGCAATACAAAAACTAGCTTCTGTACGATTAGAACACGATTTAATCAGAGCCAAACAGCATTGAGCATATGCCATATAATCATCAAAATTACTATTTTTCTCAGCTAGGTTGCAAACAGCATTAAAACAATCTTCAGCCGCTTCCATCTCCCATAATTCAAGTTTGCACAGTCCTGTGTTGAATAGAATAGAAATTTTGCTAGTTTTGACATCTAATTTATCTAATATTTCTTCTGACTTCTCATAACAATGTATAGCTTCCCTGATTCCACCAATAATCCGATATGTATAACCTAGAATATTGTAGAGTTTAATTAATCTCTCTGGTGATTTTATATCGTCAATTATCCGTTTGATTACCGAGAAGTTTTTCTGAAGTAGTCCCAACTGATAAAACGAACAACCTAGAGGTAATCCTGTATTCCACTGTTGACCTCTTCCTTGTAAAATCACATCACCAGCTTGTTCAAAATCACCAATTTCTACATAGTGATAATAAGCTTCTAAAGCTATCAATGCATCTTTGATATTTTTGATTACTTCAACTCTTTGCGTCCAAAAATCTGCGGCTTTTCTGTTTACTATTTCCCATTCTTTATTTAATAGTCTTAACCTGCTAATTGCCTCATCACGAATCACGGGATGTAACCAATACTGTCCTTTTTTAGTTTCTATCAAAGACAAGTCTTGCAAAGCTTTAATCACACGCCTCCGCTGTTGTTCTGGAACATCCCAAAGTAAACATAAAAGTCCCTCTATTGGTACTGAAAGGATATCTTGATAGCGATAGCATCCTAAACGACACAGAAGACGGTAAGCTTCTAAATCAATTTGTTGGAGACGAGCAAATTGACTAGCAACTAAGTCTTTTAATTCTCTTTCTATTAATAAATCTGTAGAGTTTTCTTGCCAGTACGCATCTATATCGCCATAAAAATCTGTCAATATTGCGCCTCGAAGAATTTGCATCGCTTTGGCGTTTCCTCCATAAGCTCTGCACATATCACTGAGAATGGTAGAATTACAGTTGATTTGGTGACGGCTGAAAAATTGCCGCCATGCTTCATCATTCAATCCTTTTAGTGAGTAAAGATTAATCTCTACACTAAACTCGCGTAAACGCTCACGACTCGTGACCAAAGTCACTGAATGTAAATCTGGATCAGCCAATACTCTTAATAGTTCAACATAAGGGCGACGATATTCCAAAAACTTCCCATCTTTGTCTAGGGCTGTTTCTAAGTTGTCGATAAATACTCCAATTTTGGGGCTTTGTTCTCGTAACTTCCGCCGCAGTCGCTTTAAATTGATTCCAAAATCGCGTCCTGGTTCTTCGTTAAAGTCTCGCCGCAGCCATTCCTCAACCACACTCTCTACAGGTGTGATATTTTGAATTTCGGTGGCCATCCATAGCTCTAGAACGAAATCGAACTTTTGGGTTTTAAAATACTTACGAGCTAAGGTTGTCTTACCAACTCCACCTTCACCTTGGATAAGAATAACTTTTGCTCCCTGACTGACAAAGTTGTTTAAATCGGCTATTTCGCGATCGCGCCCCACAAAGCTAGAATCTAAATCTTGGGGTTTTACGCCATTTGTTGGTGATTCTATAATCTCAAAGACTTGTTGAGTCTTCCAAAACCCTTGAACTACTGCTGAAAAGGTTGATTTCGAGACTTTCTCTCCGAGTACTTTTGATAGCAGTTGCCAAAGTTCTGCACCAACCGCTTTTAGATGCGCTTCTGTGTAACCACGACTGTTGGCGATATCCTGGTAAGTGCGCTTTTCATCCTCCCACAAATGACGCAAGATTATCCTTTGAGTTTTATCTAGGTGTTCTCCCGTCTTGAGAAAAACCAAATTATCTACAAACTCTAAGGCTTCTTCCTCACCCATCGTTTAGCTTGATGTATCTTTTTTACTCTATTATAAACAGGTTTTTACGAAGTTCTTGCCGCCCATCATACTACAAACTACTTTTTCCTACTCAGTAGGAAACCTACTTTATCCAACTGTCAAGTATTTTTGGCTGTATTATCCTTGTAATTAATACAGGCAAAGTTAAGTTAAGCGTTAAGCAAATATGGTTGAGGAGAGATTTTACCAGCGCTGCTACTGCCAATTTAGTCACTTACTCAAGACTAATTGACACTTGTATGATGATGAAAGTAGTGTCTACTAAACAGGCAGTGGATGTTAACTAACTAGATTCTGTAGAGCGTGTTCACAGCTAATGATGTCAGCATTCACCCTACAGGAGGTTCAATGATGTTGGACAAAGATTGTCATCATGATTGTAATCCCAGTTATTGTCCCTTTGCCCAAGACACACATAATCCCAACAGATATGTCTGTCTCAAATGTGGTGTTGAGCGAGAGATAAATAAATATCCTTCAGGTATTGGCTCGTTCTTGTTGCTGCTATTGAGCTTATTGGTCATATTTCAACTATTAGTTGATTTCGACAAGCAAAACAAGCCAAAAAATCAGCAGGAGTCTATTTACTATTCACCTAATAAGGTGAATGGCTAACAACCAAAGGATATTCATTGCTCAAAAGTCAACCACTTTCGTGAGTAAAATTATGACCACAAATCAAGATACACTTTTATTTCGCTTAGCTGCTAAGTGCCTTAAATACTTCTTATTGGTGCTATTTGGCATAGCGATCGCCTACGTTTTATCAATCGGTTTAGGAATTTTACATTTTATTCCCGTACTGATGTACATGTTACAACAGTTGTTGCTGCCAGTGGGAGTTATACTGTTGTGTTTAATTACAGTCACAGTAATTTTTGAATCATTACGTTAGGAATAGGGAATGGGGAACTCGGGGCCCCCACGTTAGCGAAGCCCAGTGGGGATTAGGGGCATGGGGAATTATCTTTGTCCCCTGCTCACGCCAGTTGCTACAACGGAGGGAATCTCCGCAACGCACTGGCTCTCCCTGCTTCCTCTGCCCCTCATCCTATTACCAAGCAAACTGGTACAATCTCCATATTCTTTATCGAGAAGACGAAGTTATTTACTTGCATTTTTGACCACATACCTGCAATTATTTAATACCATAAGCAGTATATAACTGTATTCCCATCAATTAACTGTATATTAAGAGGAGGATGTGGGATGAGTTTGTGGCAGCGCCCCCTGAAACGATTACAAAGGATCACTGAGCAGAAGATTAATCGGTTCAGGCTGAATTCGCTCAAAGGCTTTATATCGCTCTTTTTGGCAGGGACAGTCTTGAGTGTGGCGCTTGCCGCCTGCTCTGGTGGAGATGTGAGTAATAATTCTGCCACAACCCCTGCTGCTAGCCCTGTTGCCGCCAATAAAGGTAATGTCGAAATTACTTTAGTTTCTTTTGCTGTCACTAAAGCAGCTCACGAAGCTATTATTCCTAAATTTGTGGACAAGTGGAAGCAAGAACACAACCAAACAGTCACATTTAAGCAAAGCTATGGGGGATCTGGCTCTCAAACTCGTGCTGTCATCGATGGTTTAGAAGCAGATGTTGTCCACCTGGCACTAGCATTAGACACCCAAAAGATTGAGAAACAGGGATTAATTGAGCCAGGATGGGAAAAGGAAGTACCCAACAATGGTATAGTTTCCAAATCGGTTGCAGCACTGATTACACGCCCAGGCAACCCCAAAGGAATCAAAACCTGGTCAGATTTAGAGCAAGACGGGATAAAACTAATTACTGCTGATCCCAAAACATCTGGTATTGCTCGGTGGAATTTCTTAGCATTGTGGAACTCTGCAATTAAAACTGGTGGAGGCGAAGAAAAAGCTACCGAATTTGTGACCAAAGTTTACAACAATGTGCCAATCCTAACTAAAGATGCGCGGGAAGCTACTGATGCATTTACCAAGCAAGGTCAAGGAGATGCGTTAATTAACTACGAAAACGAAGTGATCTTAGCGCAACAAAAAGGTGAGAAAGTAGATTATGTCATTCCCGATGTGAACATATCCATCGACAATCCGATCGCAGTCGTAGATAAGAACGTCGATAAGCATGGGACTCGCGAAGTAGCAGAAGGTTTTGTTAAATATCTATACACTTCAGAAGCACAAGAAGAGTTTGCCAAGCTAGGATTCCGCCCGGTAGATGAGAAGGTAGCCCAAACAAAAGAAAATGCAGATAAATTCCCTAAAGTAAAAACTCTGGGCACAGTTCAAGATTACGGTGGATGGGAAGCCATTGACAAGAAGTTCTTCGCTGATGGCGGTGTGTTTGACAAAATTCAAGCCCAAAAGAAACGGTAATTAGTCATTTGTTATTGGTAATTAGTCATTTGTCATTTGTTCAGAGAAAAACAAACAATTGACAACTGACAAATTCTAGTTTTGAATTTTGAATTTTTTTATGGCTGTATCTTCTCCTCCACAAATTGTTCGTCAAGAAGTTCCAGTTTGGAAGCGGTTTTTCAATCAACTAATCAAGCTTCCTTGGACTTGGCGAATTACCTTGGCATACTTAACTGTGATGTTATTTGTCCCCATTGCTGCTATGTTCCTGAAAGCAAGTACGGAACCCCCAGCAAGATTTTGGGAAATTGCTACTAGTGAAATTGCACTAGCGACATACAACGTCACTTTTGTGACTTCAATTCTAGCAGCCTTGCTTAACGGGGTTTTTGGAACTCTGATTGCTTGGGTTTTGGTTCGTTACGACTTTCCTCTAAAACGGATAGTCGATGCCACAGTGGATTTACCTTTTGCTCTACCAACCTCAGTGGCAGGGCTGACACTGGCAACAGTTTACAGCGATAATGGCTGGATCGGTTCGCTGTTATCTCCATTAGGCATTAAAGTATCATTCACTCGTTTAGGGGTTGGGGTAGCAATGATCTTTATCTCGCTACCTTTTGTGGTGAGAACAGTACAACCTGTGCTTCAGGAAATGGAACACGAGATTGAAGAGGCAGCTTGGTGTTTGGGTGCTTCTCAATGGCAAACCTTTTGGAAAGTAATTTTACCGCCACTATTTCCCACGATTTTGACTGGTATTGCCTTGGGTTTTTCCCGTGCAGTTGGGGAATATGGTTCGACAGTAATTATTTCCTCTAATACTCCCTTCCAGGATTTAATCGCACCTGTACTGATTTTCCAACGACTAGAACAGTATGACTATTCTGGTGCAACTGTCATTGGTGTAGTTTTACTGGCGATTTCCTTAGTGCTGCTGCTAGCAATTAATTTCTTACAAGCATGGGCAAGACGATATGACAGTCAATGAACCAAGTTTTCACTCATCCACTAAGTCTAAGCCAAAACAGCAGCAAAGTTGGGTTCCAACAATTTTAATTGGGATTGCGATCGCCTATTTAGCTCTAGTACAATACATCCCTGCTCTCAACGTTTTTGTGCAAGCTTTTGCCAAAGGCGTTGGGCCATTTTTCGCTAACCTCAGCAGGCCTGCCTTTCTCCATGCAGCTTGGTTAACGTTAATATTGTCCCTAATCGCTGTACCTTTAAATACAGTGTTTGGTTTGTGTGCTGCTTGGGCGATCGCTCGTCATAAATTCCCTGGTCGCGCTATAGTTCTGAGTATTATTGACCTACCCTTTTCCATCTCCCCTGTAGTCGCCGGATTGATGATTGTCTTACTCTACGGACGACAAGGATGGTTTGGCCCTTGGCTGGCGGCACATGATATCAAGATTATCTTTGCTTTTCCAGGTATGGTATTGGCGACAGCGTTTGTGAGTATGCCCTTTGTGGCTAGGGAAGTGATACCCGTTCTAGAGGAGTTTGGCAAAGATCAAGAAGAAGCTGCTAGAACTTTAGGTGCAAACGACTGGCAGACATTTTGGCGCGTTACCTTGCCTAGCATCCGCTGGGGTTTACTCTACGGCTTAATTTTAACCAATGCCAGAGCAATGGGTGAATTCGGCGCGGTTTCAGTCGTATCTGGTAACATTGCTGGCCTAACTCAGAGCTTACCCTTATTCGTAGAGGATGCTTACAAGCAGTATGAAACCGAAGCCGCCTTTTCTGCTGCTGTATTGTTAGCACTATTAGCGGTTGTCACCTTGGTGCTAAAGGAGATTTTAGAACGAAAAACCCGTATTAAGGATGTTGGGGAGTAGGGAGTAGGGAATGGGGATTGGGGGAGAATTTTCTTCATCCCAATACCCAATCCCAAAAAACTGATTTGGCATTGCTATGAATGATAGAGAATGCATCCAATTTGCACTATTCAGATATTTTGGCAACGCTACTACTTTATGTTGAAAAACAATATCTAATACTAATTCGTAATTCGTAATTAAGAAACTCTTATTTCGATTGTATATAAATGTGAAGTAATATCATGTCCGGCTAATCACTTATCATAAAAATTTCTCCCTTCCGCGTCTCCCTATCTTCGCGTCAGCCAAATCATAAGTCTTTAAACGGACATGATATAAAACCTCTCCTCAACGGCAAGACAAAGCAAAGGTTATACTTGTTGGAAAAGAGTTGTTTTAACCTCTGTTTTAAAATTTTATTAAATCAATGGCTTGCAATTTTCGTTTTGCGGTGGTTAGCGACTTGCACCTCGCGCTACCCCATACAATCTGGGATCATCCTAGCCGTTTTCATCTTGTAGAAGTAAGTATTCCAGCATTTGAAAGTGTATTAGAGCATTTAATACAACTCGATTTAGATTTCCTTTTGCTGCCAGGAGATTTAACCCAGCATGGTGAATCAGCAAACCATAACTGGTTACAGCAACGGTTATCCCAGTTGCCTTTTCCTACCTATGTTGTTCCTGGTAATCATGATGTTCCAGTACTGATGGCAGATCAGCAATCAATTGCTTTTGCTGATTTTCCCTATTATTACTCTAAGTTTGGTTACGATAATCCCCAGCAAATTTACTATACTCAGCAGTTGCTGCCTGGTGTCAGGCTGATTGGTTTAAATTCTAACTCCTTTAATGACCAAGGCGAACAGATCGGGCGTTTAGATAGCAAACAGCTAGAGTGGTTAGACGAAGTACTAGCAGCAACTGGTGATGAATTAATCTTGGTGATGGTGCATCATAATGTGCTGGAACACTTGCCTAATCAATCACGCCATCCTCTGGGCAATCGTTATATGCTGGAAAATGCACCAGAACTGTTGCAAGTGCTACGGCGTTATGATGTCAAGCTAGTGTTGACTGGGCATTTACACGTCCAAGATGTTGCTTACTCAAAGGGTGTATACGATATTACTACTGGTTCCTTAGTGAGTTACCCTCATCCATATAGAGTGCTAGAGTTTCATCAGGATAATCACGGAAGAGAATGGTTGCAAATTTTATCTTATAGAGTAGATTCAGTCCCTGATTTTCCAGATTTGCAACAATTATCACGCAAGTGGATGGGCGATCGCTCTTTTCCCTTCTTAGTCAAGCTGCTAACTCATCCTCCACTAAATTTACCATTATCCCAAGCCAAAGAACTAGCGCCTGGGATGCGCGATTTTTGGGCCACGATTGCCGATGGTGATGCTGTACTAGACTACCCTCAGTTTCCCTTGGAAGTGCGTCGCTACATTCAAACCTATGCCGCCGCTACTCGTGGCAAAGCTACTTTGATTGATAACAACAGCACAATCCTGCTTTAACAGCTATCAGATTTATGAGATTTATGAATAACTGATTACAGCTGCTTGAAAGATTTGTTCAGCGGTCAAATTCAACTCTGGAAAAGTTGGCGATTTGATCCGGTCAATACCTCTAAACTTGCTAAGTTGATATTCACCTTCGTCCAAAGAACAAATTAAGATGGTTGGTTGTTTTGGTTTCCCAATAAATTCTCTACCACCTAAAGCAGTATAATCAACAATCCAGTACTCAGGAATTCCCATTTCTTCATAGTCGGCGTATTTTTTGTGATCATCATCACGCCAGTTGGTACTAACAACCTCAACCACTAGAGGAATTGATGCTGCTTGAGTGATAATTGATTCTTTTTTCCAAAGTGGTTCATTCGTCAGATTAGCTTGATTTAATATCAACACATCTGGTGAGTAACCTGATTCGTATTCCAGTGGCTTGATTAAAGCTGTTTTTGGAATCAGGTAGGGAAGATTCAAGCGGTCTAATTCAACACTCAATTTTCTTACCAAAAATCCTGTCACCTCTTCATGTTCGCCAGTTGGTAATGGCATTTCAATAATGACTCCATCATGCAGTTCATATCGTCGTTGGGCGTTTTCTGGATACCAAGTAACGAATTCATCAAATGAAACTAGTTTGCGTGAGGCTGCTTGAATCATGATTTCATCCTGAAGGCAAGTTTCCTATTCCCCGACAAATCCCAAACACTGAAGTGTAACCATGTAAAAAAGTTCTGCCACTAACGGGGCCAATTTCACCGCCGCAGAAAAAGCCCCCAACAGGTATATCGTTGAGGTAGCGCTTGAATAGCTCTGAATCAAAATTGGGTTTGTTGTAGAGTCCTTCGCCACGCCCTAAACAAGTAAACATTAAAGCAGCAGCAGCAGAAGGTTGAGAGTACCGCTGATCTTGATAGCTTTGTAAGAGTAGTTCTAGGTCTTCGGCAGAGGCTTGAGCATCACGTAGGTGGAATTGCAAGCGTTGACCAGGACGGACACGATCGCCAATTGCGATCGCTCCTGCTGTAGGATCTACACCCAGGATGCCACGAATCAAAAAATCTCCCTGCTGTAAAGTCTGCTTGAATTCATTCATTGCCACACCAATAAACAGAGAATGCTGTGCTAGCATTCGCTCTTTTTCGCTGAGGGTGGAAATCAAATCTCGCAATACTATTAAGGGTACTTGCTCGTCTAATTCTAGGATGATGTTGCGATCGGCTTTGGTGACTTGCAATGGTTCGCCAATTGGTCGGCATCCTTGAGCAACAATAGTTTCTAAAACAATATTGCCACTCAATGCTATACCAACTGTACCTTCACGATATAGGCGATCGTTACAAAATAAAGCTATACGACCACCCATAGCCCCACCACTAGCCTGTCCCCCTAAAATTACTGAACCAGGATAAGCAAAATCTAACCCTTGTAATAAATCGTTGATTCCAGAAGAAAAAGAACTAGATAGCAAAATAAACTGGGGTGTTGGTGATTGAGGTACACCAATCAAATCCAGCCAAGCATCTGGCGAACTATCTAAATCAGGTAATTCCTCCGCAACAACATGAAATACCTGAATATCTACTTCTGGAAGGTGCGCTAAGGTCAGGCTGATAGCTGGTTCTGCTTCCAACTCTTGAGTTTGCCCGTCAATCGTCGTACCAATCACACCAACACCGCTACAACCAATTAGTATTGGTACTGAAAGTTGTTCCGCCAACAAAGGTAAGAGTCGAGAATACTCACTCGTAAAAGCAGACGAAATAAACACCAGTCCTAGATTTGCGGGTGCTGTTAACGATGAGACAGCTCGTTGTACCACATCTGCAACAGCTGCTTCTAAAGAATGACGGGTTGACAGGGCATTTGCCCATTGCATTTGGTCTGCCATGAGTTTTCGGCTTCTCTGTGTTTTGGGGCTAGTAGTTTTTGAGTGTTATTTTTGGGAATAATTGCATCCAACAAAAGTTAACGCCAGCGTTGTATTTCCTCCATTTTATAAAGGTGGGGGTGTTATTCCCTAATACATGCATCTAAATATATTGTATAATCTTCTGTTTATAGTACTGATTCCACAAAATCTTAAAAGATAAAGGTGTATGCAGTGTAGATGTAGTGATTTACTGTATTAGTTATGAAGCATCATTACAAGACACCAACTTCGTTCTTGGCGAGGTGTTAAGTATGATGGTCATAAAGCCAAAAATTGCCATTTTTGAAGTTTTTCTATACTAGAAGTAACCACAAACAACGAGACCTAAGCAATGACCAACATCCAAGAAAAAGCAAACAACGATATCCAAGAAAAAATCCAAGAGGAAGTAGAACAGGCTCGCGCTGTCTGTGATATTTCTGGTAGCAACTCTGCTGAGTGTGCTGCTGCTTGGGATGCAGTAGAAGAATTGCAAGCTGAAGCTTCCCATCAGCGCCAAAGTAAGCCAAAAAACTCTCTAGAGAAATACTGTGATGACAATCCAGAGGCAGTTGAGTGTCGAGTTTACGATGAATAAAAATTGATTGAGCATCTTTTGTGTTCATTGATAGGCAAGCAACCAAGATCGATTCACAGATATCTTGCACCTTCCTCGTGCATCAAATCTCACTGAAGCAGTGCTGAGTAAAAAAATCAAGATTTGTCAGAATGCAGAGCAAATAGCAGATGGGACAAGTTAAAAAATCCTCTGACCTACTATTGGATTGGTGCAAAATCTCAGTTGAAGATCTTGGAGTTGCTTGTTTTTTGCCCAATAAATGAGATGTATCAACCTGATAAAAATTATTACTAGTATTAAATTTGGCTCTAATATTGAGACTAACCCTGATGTTGTTATTCTCAGTAGGGCTGTATAAACAAGCATTAGATATTAGCTAGCTGATAGCTGATGTGTATTTTTACCTATAGTTGCTTGCTCGTCTCAAAAAAAATATGAACAATGATGTTTGGTTTCGTCAGTTTATCTGGACTGACTACTGGTTAGCAATACTATTTGCGGTGATTATTCCCTTAATTCTATTGATTTGGGCTTTTGTCCAAAAAGCAGAAGCCATACAACGCCTGTTAATCATTTATTGGCGAGTATCTAGCTTGTTAGCAATCACTATTTACCTAATGATTGCTCAAAATCCAATTAGCTTTCTCTCCGGCTTGATGGCTCAAATCTTAATTCCGATTTCGCTGTGGTTTTGGGTGGATCTCAACGATGAAATTGAGTATCAGCCAAGTGGGGCTTTGAAATTAGTTTTCACCTCTTGGCGTTGGGCTGTAACTATTTACTCTATCTTAGGTACACTAGCTTTTATTCCTTTTTTAGGTTGTGCTTTTTCCAAAAATGTCTCCCAAATTCCCTATTGTCGCGTTTGGTTTGAAGCACCACTACTATACAAACAGTGGGTTCATTCTCCCAGTACCAAGCATGGGTTTTTAGGTATTTTGGGCTTTATGGCTCTAGTGGTTTATGTGCTTTACTTAATCTATTTTGTGTTTGTCAAGCTGAGCAAGCAGGGACGTTCAGCCACACAACAGTGATTGTAGCTAGACTCTGATTCAAATTCAAAATTCCACAATGAATTCTATTGGTAAGCGACTGGAACAATACACGATCAAGCGTCCTCAAGAAGTATTACTTGTAACGGTGGCAATTGCTGATGAGCAAGACAAAATTGCTGTTTTTAAGGGATTTTCTAGTTCTTTGATGCGTTCAACACCATTTGATGCAGATGTGCCAGCCCTACCAGATGAAGCCAACATTCTCAGCATTGACCGGATTGCCAGTCCTTACAACCCCGAATCACCCCGCTACATTCAACAGGGAATCTCTTGGGAAGCCATGCAGACTTTATTATCTGAAGTGGGATTATAGTTGACCAAGAAGACGCGGAGACGGGGGGAAGGGGAGACGCGGAGCGCGACCCTTCTTAAGATCGAAGCACTGGTCACACAAAAAATCGATTCCTTACTTGAATCCCCTGGCTTTAGCTATGGGGTCTCCCCGCGTCTTTGCGTCAGAACGTCTCCGTGTCTTCTTCAATAAACTCAGCTTCACTCTCCATCTCAGCCTTAGTCTGAATATCTGAAAGTTAATGTAATTACGAATTACGAATTAGTATAATGTCTCGTTCTGGATACACTCTTGCTGTCTTTGCCTGTGCTTCTGCTATTGCTGCTCTTGATTGGTTACACAAGCGTCAAGCTGTAAAAGTAGTGTCAGTAGATTTAATTGAACCAAACCAAGTAGTAGAAATACCAGTTGAACAGGTAGCAGGACTATCCCAGAGTATGGCTTTGGCAATTACCCGTAGTGATCCCGGTGATAATCTTGACTTAACTAAGGATACGCCGGTGTGGGCATTGGTGGAGTGGAGAGGGGAAGAGGACGCGGGGAAGGATTTGTTTGTGTCTTTGAATGAGGGGACAATAATTATTCAGGGGGGTGAGGGGATCGGTAGACAGATGAATGCAGGAGATGCGCCTGCTATTTATGGGTATGCTCAACGGTTGCTGTGCGAGAACTTGCGCCGGATGTTGAAATCAAAAGAAAAAATCACGGTGACGATTATTCTACCAGAGGGGCGATCGCTCGCTGTTCGTACCTCGAATGCTGCCTTTGGTGTGGTTGAAGGTCTTTCTTTGTTGGGAACAACGGGCATTTCACAACCGCTGAGTACTCCCGATCAACTTGCCAGTTTTCGTGCCCAATTACAAGAAAAAGCAAGCCGTTTTGAGCGTTTGGTGTTCTGTATCGGCGAGAATGGTTTAGATTTGGCGCGTCAACTCGGTATTAATCCTGACCAATTGGTCAAAACTGCTAACTGGCTAGGCCCAATGTTAGTAGAAGCCGATATTCTGGATGTTAAAGAAATCTTATTGTTTGGCTATCACGGTAAATTGATGAAACTGGCAGGGGGGATTTTTCACACTCATCACCACCTTGCTGATGCACGTCGGGAGATTTTGACGGCTCACTGTGCTATGCTGGACTTAAAGTCACCAGATATACAAGCAGTATTTAATAGCGCTACTGCGGAAGCAGCACTGATGTATTTAAGAGCGCTAGATGCTGCAAGTGGTAGTGATTGGGTAAATCAAGTTTACAGCACGATCGCAGAAACTATCGATGTCCGCTCCCAAGAATATATCCAAAGCCATAGTGACAAAGGCGTGACAGCGAGTTGTGGATCTATCCTCTTTGACCGCGATCGCAAAATTATTGTAAAGAGCAAAACTGCTTGTTTGTTAATGGAAAAATTATGTTAATTTATTATAAATAATCTTAAAGAATCACAATAAATAAGTTTGCAGTTGCCACTCTAAGGTAAGCTTTCCGTTTTAATACATCTATGCTATGCCAAATTTCATGACTCGTACAGATGCGCGAAACTGCACGTCTGTAAAGGTCTATTATACCATTATCTGCTCAAGCAGCAAAATGGTATAACTCTAAAACCACAGGGCGACGATTTATCCATACAGACACATTCCCCCCGTTATGAATACAGCGGTGACTCTACCAACACAACAGGTGCCTCAGACATTTGAACACTTGGGGCAACTTAATCGCCAATTAATAGTAATTTTGGATTTCGGATCTCAATATTCTGAGTTGATTGCCCGTCGCATCCGCGAGACTCAAGTCTACTCAGAAGTCCTGTCCTATCGTACTACATCTGCCCATTTGCGCCAACTCAATCCCAAAGGAATTATCCTTTCCGGTGGCCCAAGTTCAGTTTATGGTAATAGCTCTCCCCATTGTGACCCAGAAATCTGGCATTTGGGAATACCCATATTGGGTGTGTGCTACGGTATGCAACTGATGGTAAGCCAATTAGGTGGGGAAGTAGCAAAAGCAGACCGGGGTGAGTACGGCAAAGCATCATTATATATAGATGATCCCACAGATTTACTCACAAATGTCGAAGATGGCACTACCATGTGGATGAGTCATGGCGACTCAGTGACGCAAATGCCACCAGGGTTTGAATTACTTGCCCATACAGATAATACTCCCTGTGCGGCGATCGCTGATCACCAAAAGAAGCTTTACGGAGTCCAGTTCCATCCAGAGGTGGTACATTCCCTTGGCGGTTTGGCACTAATTCGGAATTTTGTTTACCACATCTGCGATTGTGAACCCACTTGGACAACAGCGGCTTTTGTCGAAGAGGCAATTCGGGAAATTCGCGCTAGAGTTGGCGAAAAACGGGTGCTTTTAGCGCTGTCTGGGGGAGTAGATTCTTCTACTTTAGCCTTCTTACTGCATAAAGCGATCGGCGACAACTTAACTTGTGTATTTATCGATCAAGGGTTTATGCGAAAGTATGAGCCAGAGAGGTTACTCAAGTTGTTTCAAGAACAGTTCCATATTCCTGTAGAGTATGTTAATGCGCGCGATCGCTTCTTGACGATGATTGCTGGGATTACAGATCCCGAAGAAAAACGCCGCAACATCGGACACGAATTTATCCGTGTATTTGAAGAAACATCAAAACGCCTCGGTCACTTTGACTATTTAGCTCAAGGTACTCTATATCCAGATGTGATCGAATCCGCTGATACCAATGTTGATCCCCAAACTGGTGAACGGGTAGCAGTGAAAATCAAAAGTCATCATAATGTTGGCGGCTTACCAAAAGACTTGCGATTTAAACTAGTAGAACCACTGCGGAAACTATTTAAAGATGAAGTCCGCAAAGTGGGACGTTCTATTGGTTTACCAGAAGAAATTGTCCAAAGGCAACCCTTCCCAGGCCCTGGTTTGGCAATTCGGATTTTAGGCGAAGTCACCGCCGAACGTTTAAATATCTTGCGTGACGCCGATTTGATTGTGCGGCAAGAAATTAACCAACGCGGTATGTACCATGATGTTTGGCAAGCCTTTGCTGTATTGCTACCCATTCGTAGCGTCGGCGTCATGGGAGATCAACGCACTTACGCTTACCCAATTGTCTTACGAATCGTCACCAGTGAAGATGGCATGACTGCTGATTGGGCGCGTGTACCTTACGATGTGTTGGAAGTGATTTCTAATCGCATTGTCAATGAGGTAAAAGGCGTTAATCGTGTAGTTTATGATATTACCTCCAAACCGCCTGGAACTATCGAGTGGGAATAAGTGAAGCTCCTACACGGGAACAAATGAGAGAATCTTACAGGGTATGCAGCGAGTTAACTAAAATGTTTCTCTCAGTGCATTTAGTGCGATTGGATAAAAGAACGGCAGAGGTTTACATTTTGGCTGGCGATGGGCTACAAGTTCTAATACGCCCAAATGGCAAAGTGAGGTATCCATGAATAAGCCGAACTTTTCAACAATGACGCTGCAAGAACTGCAACAGTACATCCTATTACATCGAAATGATGATGATGCAGTACATGAGGCAGTGCTACGCATTCAACAAAACGGGACAACGGTAAGCTCTGAGGAATTTATCGAAATTGTCAGACGACGAACTGGCAACCCGCCACAACCACAGTAAGTAACCAATTAAAAAGTGTTAGGCGCTTTTGTTTGTGCAAGAGCGCTCTTTCATTGCTTTTAGATACACCACAGGACATCCCGTTCCTTGCACCGATGATCGTTCGCGAAATCTATTACCGTCTGCTCACAGATAAACTCTTTTAAACTGGCTAACCCTCTCAAGAGGGTAGTCTTACTTGCACTCACCAAATGTCAAAATAAGGAACAGAATTATATAATTATTATTTACAGATTCACAAAGCATGGCAGCGTTGAACGGACGAGATTTATTAGGTTTGGCGGATCTTAATCCCACAGAACTTCATGAACTCCTGCAATTGGCAACTCAGCTCAAATCACAGCAGCTAAAGTTGCGTTGCAATAAAGTTTTGGGTTTGTTGTTTTCCAAAGCTTCAACTCGCACACGAGTCAGTTTCACAGTGGCTATGTATCAATTGGGTGGACAGGTAATTGATCTAAATCCTAATGTCACTCAAGTTAGCCGTGGAGAACCAATACAAGATACAGCGCGAGTATTAGATAGATATTTAGATATTTTGGCAATTCGCACTTTTGCACAGCAGGAGTTAGAAACTTTTGCTCGTTATGCCAAGATTCCCGTAATTAACGCCCTAACTGATGCAGAACATCCTTGTCAGGTATTAGCTGATTTATTAACAATTCAAGAATGTTTTGGTAGTTTTACTGGGTTAACTTTGACTTACGTAGGTGATGGCAATAATGTCGCTAATTCTCTGATGTTGGGCTGTGCTTTGGCGGGAATGAACGTGAGAATCGCTACGCCACAGGGATATGAACCAGATGCGGAGATTGTTAAACAAGCAAGAGCGATCGCCAATCATCAAACTGAAGTACTATTAACTCATGACCCAGAATTAGCAGCAAAAGGAGCAAGTGTACTTTATACTGATGTTTGGGCAAGTATGGGTCAAGAATCTCAAGCAGGCGATCGCTTACCAATTTTTCAACCTTACCAAATTTCTGCACAATTGTTGAGTCTTGCTGACCCAAAAGCAATTGTTTTACACTGCTTACCAGCCCATCGCGGCGAAGAAATTACTGAGGCAGTTATTGAAGGATCTCAATCACGAGTTTGGGAACAAGCAGAAAATCGGATGCACGCTCAAAAAGCTTTACTTGTGAGTATTTTAGGTGCAGAATGAAAGGGACTGGGGACTGGGGACTGGGGACTGGGGACTGGGGACTGGGGACTGGGGACTGGGGACTAGGAATTTAGAGAATAATTAAACAAAACCTCTATCTATGTACTGAGATACGTAAAAAAGCATAAAATTCCCAATTCCCAATTCCCATTCCCACTTTTTAAGTTTTAACTTTTTCTCTTCATTTTTTTAATTTATATCTTGTTATGGGAAGTTTTTTGTAGTACTAATGTTCTAGGGACATTTGTAATTACTTCCCGGCAAATATATGGAACGTTTAACAGAAGCACAACAAGAACTTTACGAATGGTTAGCAGAATATATCAGAATGCATCAGCATTCGCCTTCTATTCGGCAAATGATGCAAGCGATGAACTTAAAATCACCTGCACCAATTCAAAGTCGGTTAGAACATTTACGGACTAAGGGATATATAGAATGGAGTGAGGGGAAAGCGCGGACTATTCGGATTTTACGTCCTGTGAAGCAAGGTGTACCAATTTTAGGGGCAATTGCTGCTGGTGGTTTAATTGAACCTTTTAATGATGCTGTAGATCATTTAGACTTTTCTAATTTCTCACTACCTCCCCAAACCTACGCCTTGCGGGTAGCTGGCGACAGTATGATTGAGGATTTAATTGCCGATGGAGATTTGGTTTTCTTACTTCCAGTACCAGAACCAGATTATCTCAAGAATGGCACGATTGTTGCAGCCAGAGTTGATGGCTATGGTACTACATTAAAACGTTTTTATCGCAGCGGCGATCGCGTCACCCTCAAGCCTGCCAACCCCAAGTATAATCCCATTGAAGTCAACGCCATGCAAGTACAGGTGCAAGGTTCTCTAGTTGGTGTTTGGCGTGGTTATAACTGAGGAATGGGGGTACTGGGGAATGGGGAAGAGAATAATTCTTGAGTGTTGATGTCATGTGCAGCTAATCGCTGATTATTCAAATGTCTTTGCGTCCCCGCGTCTTTCCGTCTCCGTGTCAGTCCATATCATAAGTCTTCAAGCGGACATGATATGTAAATTTTAGGGTTCATCACTACCGTTGTTGATTTATGTACCTGACATCAAATCCAGTGCAGCAACTGCCTACTTTCAGACTGAAGATCCCATTTGTCAGGGAAGGTAAGGGTAGTTATCAAACTCGGCAACCATTACCAGGCTGCCCAAGAATGCCTCTATCTCTGCAATTGCGTCAGTATCAGCGACAAGCTATCACTAGCTGGTTTGCTAACAACGGTAGAGGAACGCTAAAAATGGCGACTGGTAGTGGTAAGACAATTACAGCATTAGCGATCGCTTGTGAATTATACCAACAGATTAACTTGCAAGTCTTGTTGGTAGTCTGTCCTTACCGTCATCTTGTCACTCAATGGGCACGAGAATGTCAAAAGTTTAATTTACAGCCGATTTTAGCTTTTGAGAATTTATATACCTGGCAAAGTCAACTTTCTACTCAAATTTACAATCTGCATTCTGATTCTCAAAGGTTTGTCACGGTAATTACCACCAATTCCACATTAATTGGCGATGGCTTTCAGTCGCAACTCAAGTATTTTCCTGCCAAGACTTTAATTATTGGCGATGAAGCCCACAACTTAGGGGCACCCAAATTAGAGGAAAGCTTACCACGCGGCGTGGGGTTGCGACTGGCTTTGTCTGCTACGCCCCAAAGGTATTTTGATGACGATGGCACTCAATCTCTATTTGGTTATTTCGGCCAAGTTCTGCAACCAGAGTTCACTTTAAGGGATGCGATCGCTCAAGGTGCTTTGGTACATTATTTGTATTATCCGGTTCTGGTGGAATTAACTGAAGCTGAAAGTATTGCTTATTTAAAGTTAACAAAAAAGATCGGGCGATCGCTGTTATTTCGAGAACAAAAAAATGGCGAATCGGGATACTTTGAAGACAATGAAGATTTAAAGCCTTTGTTAATGCAACGTGCCAGATTAATTGGTACAGCTGAAAATAAATTAAATGCTTTGCGAAAAGTTATGGTGACTCGACGTGAAACCACTCATACACTTTTCTATTGTAGTGATGGTTCACAAGAAGTTGGAGGGCGTTCATCGTTACGTCAACTCAAAGCTGTTGCCAAAATTCTTGGGGTGGAATTGGGGTATAAGGTAAGTACTTATACGGCGCAAACTTCTCTAGCAGAACGGGAAACTTTACGCCGTCAATTTGAGAGTGGTGAATTGCAAGGTTTGGTGGCAATTCGTTGTTTAGATGAAGGTGTTGATATTCCTGCAATTCAAACTGCGGTGATTTTATCAAGTTCTGGTAATCCCCGTCAGTTTATCCAACGGCGAGGACGAGTTTTACGCCCTCACCCAGGTAAGGAAAGGGCGACTATATTTGACATGATTGTTTTACCACCAGATTTGGATCGGGAAACTATAGAGGTTGAACGCAATCTGTTAAGAAAAGAATTGCGGCGCTTTGTGGAATTTGCCGATTTAGCTGATAATGCTGGGGAAGCGAGGATGAAGTTATTAGCTTTACAAAAGCGGTATGGGTTGTTGGATGTTTGATAGGGGAAATATTTTCACGCAGAGGCAAGGCAGCGCGTTGCGGAGCGAGTGTGGTCTTGGGGGTTTCCCCCATGAACAACTCGCGTCGGGATTCCCCCCGTTGTAGCGACTGCCGCGCAGAGACGCGGAGAGTAATGGGAGGATTTTTGTAAATTTTTTATTGATATTCTAGCAGTAGGGCCGATTGTATGAAATAATTAAGTAATCTTAATCATAATGAGGATAGTTGCAAAATTTTTAAAGGCGCAAACACCCCATGATTAAAAAAATAACTTATGCAATTATAATATCAGGAAATATTGTAAAAATAAAGCAATTTTTCCAAAAAGATTTGACAATTTAAAGTTACAGTTGACGATAAATAAAGATAAGCATAACAGTGATATGCAGGTGTTATTCCAACTGTGAAGAAGGTTAAGATAGAGAAAAAATCTATTTAAAAACCAAGATGTCGCAAGAACTAAATATCGATGATGTGCAGGAGCCAATTACTAGTGCTTCACCAGAAGTGCGGCAAATTATTGAACGGGTATGGCAACTGGAAAAAAGTAGGCTGGATAAGAGAAGTAACAGCCCAATCAACGATGATATTTTGTTAATTGTGAAGGAAGCAGTACGATGAAACTGACTTCAATTAAGCTGTGCAACTTTCGCTCATTTTATGGCACAACACCAGAAATCGTCCTAGCGGGCGGGGATGCTCAAAACACAACGATTATTCATGGCAATAACGGGGCGGGAAAAACCAGTTTACTAAATGCATTCACTTGGGTATTATATGAGAAATTTAGTGCAGCATTTGCGTCAACAGAACAGTTAGTAAATAAACGAGCGATCGCAGAAGCTCAAAAAAGACAAGCTATAGAATGTTGGGTAGAAGTAGCATGGGAACATGATAGTAAACGCTACCGAGTAAAGCGCTCTTGTAAGGTTTATAAAAACGAAAGCGATTTTGAAGCCAGCAAAACCCAATTAACCATGTGGGTAGGTGGTGATGACGGTAAATGGTACTTCCCACCGCAACAACCAGAGGATATAATTAATCAAATTTTACCGGGTAGTTTGCATCAATATTTTTTCTTTGATGGAGAGCGCATCGAACAAATTGTGCGTTCCGACAAGAAAGCAGAAATTGCCGAAGCTACTAAAATGCTCTTAGGCGTAGAAGTCATCAATCGTTCCATTAAACATCTAGGTGAAACGAAGAAAACTTTAGAAAACGAATTAAAAGCCATTGGCGACTCAGAAATCAAACAGTTGCTACGACAGCAAGAAAAAATAGATCAAGAGATTGCCAGAATCAATCAGCGACAAAGTGAAATCAAACAAGAACTAGAATATCAACAAACTTTTAAAAAAGAAACAAGTCAAAGATTACGAGAACTGAGTGCAGCCAAAGAATTACAAGAAAGAAGGCAAGAATTAGAAAATCTCAAAAAATCAAATCAAGAAAACCTCAGACAAACTAGAGAAGAACTAAAAAAAGTTATCTCGGCGCGGGGATACACCGTATTGCTGTCGGAAACCACAGCACAATTTCGAGCAATTATCACTAACCTAAAAGAGAAAGGAGAGTTAAATCCGGGAATTTCACGAGAATTTGTTGATGAATTAATTAAATCTAACCGCTGCATTTGTGGTACAGAACTACACCAAGGCAGTCATTCTCATGAACATGTAAAAACCTGGTTAGATAGAGCAGGTTCATCAGTAGTAGAAGAAACTGCAATTAGGATCAGCACTCAAGTAGATGAAATTGATAAACAAGCAACGGCATTTTGGGAAGAGATTGACAAAGAGCAAGCAAGAATTAATCAGTTACGGCAGACAATCTCTCAAACAGAAAGCGAATTAGATAACATTCAAGAAAGATTGCGAAAAGATGCTAATGAAGAAATTAGCAGTTTACAAAAACGCTTCGATGAGATTGAAAGTAAAATCGATGAATTAAATAGAGAACAGGGTGCAAATCAACAGCAAATCTCTCATCTCAAAGCTGAACTCGATACCTTGAGTAAACAAATAGCCAAGCAAAAACTAAATGAAGAAAAGCAAGTATTGGCACAACGAAGAATTAGCGCTACTCAAGATGCAATTGAACGGTTAACAGAAGTCAAAAATCGCCAAGAAAAGCAATTTCGTCTGCAATTAGAGAAACGAGTACAAGAAATCTTCACCGAAATTTCCTTTACTCCATACATTCCTAAAATTAGCGAAAAATATGAACTCACCTTAGTAGAAAATACAGCAGGTATAGAAGCATCCGTTGCAGCTTCCACAGGTGAAAATCAAATCCTCAGCTTATCATTTATTGCCAGCATCGTTGACAGAGTTAGAGAATGGAGTGAAAAACGAAAAATGCTGATGCTACCAGATAGTAGCACCTTCCCAATTATTATGGACTCGCCTTTCGGTAGCTTGGATGAAATTTATCGGCGGCGAATAGCTAAGACAATTCCCAAATTAGCAAATCAGTTGATAGTGCTGGTAACTAAAACTCAATGGCGAGGTGAAGTAGAAGAAGAAATGATAGATAGAATTGGTAGAGAATATGTGCTTACCTACTATTCCTCTAAACCAGATTGTGAACAGGATTATATTGAGTTAGATAGAGAAAGATATCCTTTGGTAAAACAAAGCCCCAACGAGTTTGAGTATAGTGAAATTCTCGAAGTTGAACGTGATTGGTAAGCTCTGGCGATTAGAAATCACAGCTACGCAGACAAAACCCACCTCCGTGGGTTTAATAGCTTTGATTTTATGTTAGTCTGCGGAGGCAGACTAAGCTTTGTGTAGGAGCGAATTCTATCGCCTAAAACTTTTAAAATATCCTCTTATGTAAAAGCAATACAACAAGGGCATAAAAACATATCTTTCCCCATTCCCATTTAGTTAACTATATCCCAGTTAACTTTAAGAATACCTCGATTATCATCATAACCCTCAGCATGATCATTAATATAAAAATCAATTTCTTCGTCTGCTTCCAAGGGTAAAACCATATTTTCACCAGCGTGGTAGCATTTTCCTTTGCGTATGTATATTAATGCTCCTAATATCTGATCTGGACACTTTAACTGCTTTTTCGTAGATTCATCAATTTCTCTTGTATAACCTTCGGCTGTGACATCTTCATATCCATTGTTTGCTTTTCCCACAGCCCATTGCCCATTAGCATGAAAGTGTACTTTTATTTTGTTTTTATTATTTAAAACCTTAAATTTACAACCATTTTGATTGTAAGCTTTTACTTCAAAATTTCCACTACTTGTCTGTTGAGTACAACTAGAAGTATTAGTTTGAGCCTGTGGTGGATTTGCAGATGAAGCCTGAGTATTTTGACTAGAAAAAAGACCAGCTGTGTGAAGACTGGCAATCAATCCACCTATGGCTGTGATTATACCAGTTGCTGCCGTAATGATTCCAGGTAAAGTACTCCAAAAATTACCTTGCTTTTCATTTTCACTCATACATTCAACTCTGATATTGATTACGAGAAATTACGCAAGTTATCTTTAATGATTTGAATTGACTGTGTAAATATACACAAAAGTAAACTTATCGTAAAGCTAGTATATCCTCGCTGATTCTGTCAGTCACTCCGAATAAGTATCAGTTTTTAGCAATTTAGAGAGTGCGATCGCTTTTCGCTTTCGGTTAAAATGGCAACAAAGTAGATATTGAGATCATGGCTGCAAACAGAATCAGGGTTGCCAAAGATAAGGCTGAGTTAGTGAAAGAGCTAGTAGCATCAAAGGACACAACAGGGCCTTTTCAAACCTATGTAGAAGTGATGGTGTTTGCAGCAGCGTTAGGTGTTAAACATAAAAAGCGCGTTCCTTTGGAAGTAACTGCTAAAGATTTATCACCACTGCGGCAGGATTATTTTTCTAACAGCTTTGCTCTATTAATTAATTTATTAGCTATTACCGAAACAGAAGATATTAAGATTCTTAGTGATGCTGATATAGCTGACGAACAACGGATTCATATTTTTGAAGAGTATGCAAATGGCGGACTAGAAATTCTGCAAAATGAACTACGGGGAGCAGTAGACTATTCGGAGAGACTACTATTAATTCTTAGTTCTGAAAGATTTCAAGATTACGCAGAAGTGGAGGAATTTGATCTCAGCAAATTCCTTTCTTAATTTTACTTCAGTTTATTTGACACTTTAATAATACTGTGTATTTGTATTTATCATTATTCCGAATCAAGTTCATCTTCTTCCAAGTGTATAGAAACGGAAGGTTGATTATGTAATTCTGGTAAACCAGCAGCAAGCAAAGCAGAGAATCTATCACGAACCATTTCTTCTTTTTGCTTATTATTTATTTTTTCATGTTCTCTACCATAAAAGGTAACATTATCAAAACCTTTGTATAATATTTTATGAGCATCAGTACAACCAGGCCATTGAGCTTTGTTTATATCTGCGCCAAAGAAGTTTAGTAGCTTTCGTCTCGACAAAATTTGATAACCATTGGCAGTATCGATTTCCATTTTTTGAGAGCCGAAGTACCACAAGGATAATAAGGAAAATATTCTATCTTCTACTGCTTTGTTGACCTTGATTTTTTCGTTTCCAGGGTTTGTAGCTACAAATGTCCATAGACGCAATGAGTAATCTGGCAAGGGAGCATCAACTCTAAGAATATTTTTATCATATAACCTATCTAAGAATTTCAGAACATCATTTATATTACCTAAGTTTGTACCTTTATCTTTATAGTCAAATTCTACTATTTTCCCTAAACGAATCATAGCCTTCTGGAATATAGCCTTAAAAGCCCACTGATTGTCTTTAATACTAGCAATATAATCTTGATGAGCTAGTATTTCCCGTTTGTTCCAATCACTATCTCTAGCAATCTCTTGCTCCCTAATGATCCCTTTATGTTTACTGGTTTGAGCTTGAAACTTACCAAAAGTTCCCTCAATTAAATCATGCTCTCGTGCATATCCGAGTAATTCACGGTATGGTTTAAAATCTAGTAAAAGTTTAAGCATCCAGGGACGAAAATTTACTTTAAAACCTTCTATTGCCGAATTGAGATAATTCTCTGGTATTCTTGTAAATGGTGTAACAGGTTCTCCATCTTCATCACAATAATCTTCTATATAATATTCTTTAAGAGAACGCCCTTCATAATGAATTTCCCCATCATTGATGCCAAGTGCAGAGTCAATGCTGTCGATGAAATCGAAAACATACTTCTTTTCCATTGGATCGCGTGGTGGTTTTAGATCCAATATCGCCGAAACTAACAAATCTAAATGAACTAGTGAATTTAAGTAGTATGAACTATCAAATCGGTTTAAATTTTCCTGCCAGCGTATGAGAGATAAAGGCAGTCTATCTCTCGCATCTTGAGCTGTACTTTTAGTCAGTAATGTTCTGACACATTGGGCGCTAAGACTCTTATCATCCAGGATTAGCTCTCTAGCCTTATCCACTGTCTTAGCATTTTTATTCAAATCAGTAAATAATTCACGAGCAATTCCGCGAATGGAATAGTCTGCTTCGCTCTGAACATTCTGAAAACCACTACCAGGATGAAGTAAAACGAACAAGACTGGAATTTTAGTTTGTTGTTCCACTGTACGGAGAGTTCCACCCCGAAACTTTTGATCTTCACGAAAAGTTCGGAGTGCCCAAAGACGGTGTTGTCCATCTACTGCTACTGCCAATACTCGATCTTCATCCCACCGAAGTCGAGCAGAGAGTCCATAAGAAACGAATTGAACACCACCAAAGTTTGCAACCTTTGTTTGTGGGTTATTCCATTGTCCATCATCAGGATCAGTACCATCCCAAGGAATAGGAGGAGGATCGATATTTGTAGAATCATCGAAATCATCCTGGATTTTGCCATCTGCTCCCTTCGGCATCAATACAATAGTAATTGCATTGAAAAACTTAAGCTTCTTCGGATCTAAAAGGTAGCCTTTAACAATCTCATTTTCCACTCTCTTTTCATCAATTTCTCTTTGGAAAAGTTCTTTTAAAGACCATTTAGTATCAAGTGAAGCGGGAATTTGTTCAGCAATCTTAAGCTCATCAATAGCACGGTTAATTTCCATCAACGAAAGGAAGTAGGGAAGTGCTATTCCCTCTGATAATGTGTATATTCCAGTTAACCCATATAGAGGTTTATTGAATCTTGCTTTTCCTTCATTGTTTGAGAATATAAGCATTTTGTGTTAACCGTACCTAAGAGTAAATGATGGAAGAAATAACCTAGATAATATATCTTCAATTAGTTTGTCTGAAGCAAGTTCAGAGCATTCAGAGTATTCATCAACTTGATTCTCCAATTCATCGGTTTCATTGAAACCAGTTGGGTAAATGCTTGAATCGCTATATGAAGTGTGAATGATTAGAAGCCTGCATCGATTAATTCTATGCCCAGCAGATGCTAGTCTTTCGCGTAGAATGCTACCTTCACTAAGATGGCTACGAATTCGATAGTATAAGTTAGTTGCTTTTCCTATATATAGTGGCTGCTGAAATATTAGGGAATTGTTCAGGAGCATAAAAAGCAGTTGACGAAAACATGAATCGGCAGCTAACTCTGTCAGTAACCTCTCTTTAGAAAATGAAGTCTCAGGTTGAAGTTTTATCCTATGTGCTGGAGGAAGTTTTGTTTCTCTGGGAGCCGAATGCTCCTTACAAAGTTCTTTAAGAATATAGTTAACAAAGGTTTCAGGATCATTTATTGCATTATGATCAATCTCAAAACGACGATACCAAGCATATACACCACTGATATTATTAGGGATGCGGTTTAAAACAGCGCTATTTCCACGCATTTGTGCTAAATCATACAAAACAACGTTTTCACTTAGCTGTTGCACAGAATTATTGTCATGTAACCATGCCACGGAGTAGACTCCCTTTATACATTAAGTATCAGGGTAGCATAATATTTTATCCTAGGGGGATGCAATAATTAGCAGTTACAGAATAAGTGGAAGCCCTACAGCTTTCGGTTCAACAAACTTACCATCAAAACTAATTGTTTTATTTTCTACAGTTCTAGCATTAGCTAAAGCCTTACGAAGTTCAGCACGTTCCATTTGATCCTGAATTCCACCTAAAATGTAAATTAGTAACTTCGCCGCCAGTTCTCGTCCAGCAACCTGCACCCGCTTTTTATTTGGGTCATACAAAACCCCATACCAGAGAGATTGAGGATACTCCATGCCGCTAAAGCCGCCTTGTTGGTCGAACTTCCGCAGTTTCTTAAAGATATCTGCTAGCGAAAAACCTTTTTTGAAAACCAAAATTCCCAAAGCTTGAGCTAGTGCTACTTGACCAACAGGACGAAACAGCATATTTCCTTCACCGCCTTCCTTTTCAAAGCTGAAGCGTCGCAAAGCAGGTGTATCCTCATCTTCAAGCAGTTTATAACTAGGAAAACTAGCTAAATAATCAAATAGCTGTCTAAATTCCTCAATTCCTTGCTCAAGTTCGTCATCTTCTGGTCGCATAGGAATTAAACCTTTATCAGAGGGTTTCCAGTGAGGGAACCTTTGCCTCAAATATCGTTCCGACATATCTTGTAAAGCTTGCAACGTTGTTAAAACAGTAGAATTACTTGCCACCGTCGCACTATTCCAATTAACGCGAGGGTTACGGTTGTGCTGTTGTTCTAAAAGTGGATGCGTAACCGCGATTTTTCTGGCAACAATCGAAAAACCGTCGTCTTCATTCAGTTGTGCTAACTGGCCTTTAGTCAAGGGTGCAGCCATCAAGTTGACATGCACAAAAATAGACCTTACCCGCCGCCTAGCCTCAGTACGGGTTTCTCCCGCCCCAACTGCACAAATGAACTCAATACCAATTCTTTCCTTTGGCAAGCTTTGCAACTCAGCAGAATCTATTTGATATTGATTTGTCAACTCATTAATAGTAATGACAGAATCATCAGCAGTTTTATCTTTTTTATAACGTTGGAGTTTACCAGTTTTGAGCAATTCCATGAGTCCCTGTACGCCCATCAACCGATGTTGACCGTCCAATGCATAAATGGTCACATCTTCTTCAGAAATATTGAGTAAACCAACTTTACCGTCTTTATCTAGAGGCGTGAAATCTGTCGTAGATTTTAAAGCTATGCCTTCACTGTCCCACTCAGCAGCTTTGAGATTATCTACCCACGCTTGATTAATAACTACAAGCACAGCGGGAAATTTATGGTTCTTCCTAGCAGCTAAATACTGTACCAAAGCAGCTTGACGTGACCAGTCAAGAGGACGCTGCTGAATTTCATCGATGCTATCTGCGTCAATTTCGACGTTATCGGTTTGTGGGTTGTACTTTTTCTGAAGCAACGGTAAACCAGAGGCAAAGTGAACACGACCTGCAAACCATTCCAAGGTGACAGAACCAACATAAGCCTCAGTACCGCCCATCTCTGTTTTTTGAACAAGAATCTGATCCTTTTTTCCCAGAAACTTCTCTAGCAGCAAGGCCAGTACCTGTTTATCCTTAGTTTCCCGTTCCAGATATTCTTTAGCGATGTCAGTCGTTGCGTCAGATGCACTATCTTTCATAATGGTTTTTGAAAACTGAAGAATTTGACACAAATTAATTTTCTATAAAATTTAGTTAGTATAACCAAGTTTTTAAAAATTATACCCTTTACAATACAAAGGTTCCCTTTGCAGTTAAGATTACAAGGGCAACTTAAACCCATGTCTAGATAGGATAAGGAAAAATGGCTACAGCAAAACAGCCATATAATAAAAGTCAGCAAGCACGTACAGTTGCAGAGTTAGTAGAAGACATAGAGAATCTTACCAAAGAAATCCAAGAGTTATACTGCTCAGATCAAATCCCTTGGGTATTAGGAGTTTCGTGGGGAAAAGATTCTACTGCAACATTACAGCTAGTCTGGAATGCGATCGCCACTCTGCCTAAAGAAAAACGAACTAAAACAATCCATGTAATTACGACTAATACTCTGGTAGAAAATCCTATTGTGTCTACTTGGGTACGTAAATCTTTGGAACAGCTAAAGTATGCGGCTGAAGAACAAGGAATGCCTGTTAAACCCCATCTACTTCAACCTATAGTTAAAGACACATTTTGGGTAAACCTGATTGGCAAAGGCTACCCAGCCCCACGCAACCAATTTCGTTGGTGTACCCAGCGCTTGAAAATTAATCCCGCTAACTACTTCATTCGTGAAATGGTTCGAGCAAATGGGGAAACAATTCTTGTTTTAGGTACTCGCAAAGCTGAGAGCGCAAAACGTGCTGCCACGATGGAAAAACATCAAATTCGTAGAGTGCGCGATCGCCTCAGCCCTAATGCGAGTTTACCTAACTCTCTAATTTATACACCCATTGAAGATTGGAGTAACAATGAAGTTTGGATTTACCTTAACCAGTATGAAAATGCTTGGGGAAGAAGTAATAAAGAATTATTTAATATGTATCGAGGTGCAACAGCAGATAATGAATGCCCCTTGGTTGTTGATACTTCTACTCCTAGTTGTGGTGATTCCCGATTTGGTTGCTGGGTTTGCACACTAGTCAATCAAGATAAATCGATGGAGGCGATGATCCAAAATGACGAAGAGAAAGAATGGATGCAACCTCTACTCGACATACGTAATAAATTAGATATCAGAGATGATCGCGACAAAAGAGACTTTCGCCGCATTTGGGGAGAAGTTCAACTATTTGAACGCAATTTAGAAGGAGAAATTTCTATTGAACCAATACCAGGCCCATATATCAAATCTTGGCGGGAACATTTGTTAAGACGAGTCTTAGAAGCCCAAACACAAATCCGTCAAACAGCGCCAGAAAATATGCGCGACATTACTCTAATAACTCTAGAAGAACTAAGCGAAATTCGGCGTATTTGGCTCGAAGAAAAACATGAGTTTGATGACAGTTTACCTCGCATTTATCAAGAAGTGACAAAAGAAGAATTCCAAGACCCCCGCCCCGGTGCTGGCTATAGTCTACTCGGTAGCGATGAATGGACTGTACTAGAAGAAATCTGCGAAGGCGATGCTATGCATTTAGAACTCATGGCAAAGCTATTAGATACGGAACGCCAGTACCGCAAAATGACTCGTCGCGTGGGAATATACGACACCCTAGAGAAATGCTTTAGCACAAGTTCGCGTTCTCAAGAGGAAGCTATTAAAAATGCTCACTTAAAGCGAGATTTGAAAACAGCTATTGATAAAGGCGATGTTGAAAAGGTCAAGCAGCTAACTTTGGGGGATGCTGTGGATGAAGGTGATAGTGAAAGTGGTAAACAGTCATCTTGGGGAAGCATAAAATTTCAAAATAGTAATTCGTAATTCGTAATTCGTAATTCCTAGACCTGTTGCATAAATCTTTTTTTGTTTCGCGCATAGACACTGTTTTATAACACTGTGATGTACTAGAGTTGTTCGTCGTTCTCTGTAGAGTCCTCCAAGTACAGTTTGATAAACTCTTGCGCCGCCACTGGATTAATTTTTTTCAGCGCATCGCGAATCTCTAGCACTGTATCAGCAACAGGATCTCTAATTTCATTCACCCAGCGGTGAATGTTTGGTCTTCCTGTTCCCATTGTCACTGCTAAGTGATTTTGACTAATACCATAAGTTTCCAACACCCGTTTCAATGCTTTTCCTGCTTTTCCCATGCCTTTGATTGTGTCAAAGGCTCATAACCAAGTAAATGTTACCCATCGGTAACAAAGGGTGTAAGATAGTGAAGTTACCGATAGGTAACACCACATCTTACTAGCAAATGGGTAAATTCCAATGGCTACAAGCTTTCTAACAGATATTTTTCCAACTCCTACGCTGTCTGTTTCCCCCACCACTCCTACTGAAACAACACCAAACAGAGAACCTGTAAAAGTGGTGATTTTTGGTTCTAAAACAGGTGTCAACAGTACAATTCTGACTCTCTACAAACTCGGTTTTGCTCAAGTTAATGAATGGAGTCCTCTATTACCTAGTTCTAACCCTGGCGAAGTGATGAGTATTTTAACTCGCTATATTCTGACAAATTGACCATAATTCAACTCATGAAAAATGTGGTAGGGTGAGCAATGCACACCCTACGAAAACCTGGCGAATATAATTCGCTTTCACCTAGCCAATAAATTGTGTTAACAGTCCGCGAAGGCGGACTTTGCCTGTATAGCTGCGAATTATATTCGCCTAATATTATAAAAAACCGAAATAAAATTAATGATATTTCTTGAACTTGTTCTACAATACTTTGGCCCATATAGCGGTCGTCAAATTATCAACCTTGATCCAAAAATTGATGAAGAAAATTCTTGTCCGATTATCCTCTTAGGTGGGATGAATGGCGGTGGGAAAACAACCTTAATGGATGCCATTCGTCTTGCACTTTATGGACATCGCGCTCAATGTTCTACTCGCGGCAATTTAAGTTATCCTGATTTTCTTAGTCAATGTGTTAATAGCCAAACTCCTGCACATGAGAAAACCCAGATTGAATTGTTATTTGAACACATCCAAGATAGTAAACCAGTAAAATATCGAATTATCCGCAGTTGGACAAGAAATCCTAAAGAAGGTAAAGATAATTTAGGTATTTATGAAAAAGATGATGATTGGCGTGATGATGCTTTAATTAATACTTGGGACGATTATATTGAAAATCTCCTTCCTTTAGGAATTTCTAATTTATTTCTCTTTGATGGTGAACAGGTTAAAGAACTAGCAGACCAAGATGAACCTCCAGTAGTTGTGGTAGACGCTATTCGCGGACTTTTAGGTTTAGAGTTGGCGGAACGTTTGGCGATTGATATAGAGATTTTAGCTAATCGCAAACGTAAAGAACTTGCCGATACTAAAGATTTAGCAGATTTAGAGGAAATTGAAGAGAAACTCAAACAGCAACAAAATGAATATGAAATAACTAATAATCAACAAGAAAAATTAAAAATAGAGTTACAAAAGTCCGAAAAAGAAAAGCAAGAAAAGTTTGATAAATTCGTTTCTGAAGGTGGTAAAATTGCGGCTGAACGGAATCAACTAGGATTACAGCAAAAGCAAAAAAATGCTGAGGTAGAACAAGCACGTCAGGGAATGTGTGAATTAGCAGCGGATATTTTACCCCTAGCTTTGATTGAAAATCTACTTACCCAAGCACAACGACAGGGAGAAACAGAGTTTCGCATTCAACAGGCACAAGTAGCCAGTGATTTATTATTTGAGCGAGATAAACGTTTACTTAGTTGGATTAATCAAGTTGGAATTTCAGATGAACAAGTAGAAAAAATCAAAGTATTTTTAGAGCAAGATGAAGAAACATTGCGAGCAAGTTTTCTGCAAGCGGAAGAATCTTGGTTATTAGCTGATGCGGAAACTTTGAGTCAATTGGGTAATATTTTCTACTATCTACAAAATTTTAAAAATATTACTAAGCAGCAATTAAAAATTCTGAAAACTAAAGAAGAAGAAATAATTACGCTGGACAGACAAATCCAAACGGCGGCTGAACCTGAAGCTTATAAACAATTAGTTGATGCTCTAGAAACAGCACAAGATAAAGTGACTAAAATCAAGGCTGCTAGCGAAGTCGCCAAACGCCACTGTGATGAATTGAATATTGAGATTACAAATATCAAAAAGAACTTACAAAAATATACTGATGAAAATCTTGACCGTAAAAATTACGAACATATTATTGCGGCTGCTGCTAAAGTTCAAGATACATTAAAAGTTTTCCGCGAAAAATTAACCCTCAGAAAACTAAATAAACTAGAAATTGAAGTTACGGAATGCTTTCGCTACTTGCTGCACAAATCTGACTTAGTGCATCGTGTTGTTATCGACACCAACACCTTTAGCCTCTCACTTTATGACTTAAATGGTCAACTTGTCCCTAAACATCGTCTCTCGGCTGGCGAAAAACAACTACTAGCGATCGCTTTCCTCTGGGGTTTAGCCAGAGTCTCTGGACACCGCCTTCCAGTAGCCATTGACACGCCACTAGGCAGACTCGACTCCTCCCACCGCAGCAACTTAGTTGAACGTTACTTTCCATCCGCTAGCCATCAAGTAATCTTACTTTCCACCGACACCGAAATCGGTAAAAAAGAAGTAGAAACACTGCGAAAGAATGAAGCGATCGCCCGCGAATACCTCCTCAAATACGACTCCTCTACCCGCCAAACAACAGTGATAGAAAATCAGTATTTTTGGTAATAGATATAGTTTAGTTAGCGATGTCTAATGACAAGCCCTTCGGGTTCGGCAGTTCACAACCGACGGAAACCGCCAGGACTGCGACTGCCTCACTGCTGCGCGTCTACGCAATTTGTTTAAGCTTAAGTATTTACAATATATCTAACGACCGTTGGAAAGTAGATAGGTAATTATGATATCACCACATTTACAAAAAATAGAGCGCGATCTACGTACTCTGTCAATAGAAGAACTAGAATGGCTCTTAGAACGTATCACAAGACAAATGGAAGAGAAGAAGCAAATATCAAATAATTTTACTAATGTTGAATATATGAATGAACAACTAGCTACAATGGCTATTGATTTAGAAATACAATCAGAAATTGTCTCTATCAATCATGAATTTAGTATTACAGAAATGGATGGTTTAGAAAGATTGTGAGTATTGAAAGAAGACAAATTTATTTTGTTAATCTTAATCCAGCACAGGGACGAGAACAAGCCGGAACACGACCAGTTTTAGTTTTATCTATAGATGCTATCAACCAATTACCTTTGGTTGTGACTGTAGTTGTAGGCACGAAAGGAACAAATATTAAGCGTGATTATCCAACTAATATACGATTATCTCCAAGTGATACTGGATTGTTAATAGAAACAGTATTTTTATGTTTTCAGATTCGTTCTTTAGATCCAAATCGCTTTCCTGCTGACGCAACTGGCAATATTTCTGACTCCAAGATGCTTGAAGTTGAAACTACGGTTCGCTACTGTTTAGGTTTATAAGTGAAAACTATCTCAATTATCCTTGAACCATGGAATCCCCAATCGAAAGAATTAAACTATCCCAAACAGCCAAAGACCAACTCCTTAAACTCAAACGCAACACCAAAATCGACCAATGGAACATCCTCTGTCGTTGGGCATTTTGCCGTTCCCTAGCAGAACCAACACCACCCTCCCCCGTACCCATTCCTCAAGACAGCAACGTCGAAATGATTTGGCGCATCTTCGGCGGTGAAATGTCCGATATTCTCCTCCTCGCGCTCAAGCAACGCTGTCATAATGACGGCTACCCCACCGATAAAGAAACCCTCGCCACCCAATTTCGCCTACACCTACATCGCGGCATTGGTTACTTAGCAGGCGATCCAAATATCAAGAAAATTGAAGATTTAATTGCACTAGCGATTAAAGATTGAAAGGATTTGACACTCCCTGGGCTAAAGCCACAGGGATTCTTGGTTCAACGAGTCCACTTAGATTAAACCCCTTGCGGTATCTAAAAAAGAGGTGGTTCTCTCCACGCCATTTGCTTCAAGTCGGCAAAGCCGCCCAACGCACTGGCTCCCAAGCGTTGACTTTCCGAGTGCCCCTCGGTAGTTGGATATTCCAAAATTTGTTTGATTTAAATTCTGATTGTCTAGTTCCTATGAAGATTTTACCTATTCCTGGGAAGGAACTAGAACTATGGAATAGAACGCCATATCTTCAATTGTCAAGGTGCAGATTGCCGTGAGGCAGCTAGGTTTTTATACAGGTTAATTACCGTTCCTGTTGAGTTCAATTGTACTATATATTGACTCAGGCCTAAACGCCCCCTAAGCGCCTTCATCCCTCGCCTGAAGTCCGAAAAACGCAACTACGTTGCTGTTTGTCAAGGGTTTTCGGCATTTTCCTTATAAGGTAATAGGCGAAAAAATAGGATGTACTCAAAAATTACGAATTACGAATTACGCGCTTCGCAGCGTAAAGCCTGCGGCATAGCTTAGCTTAGAGCGAGTCCTCGAGCGTCATTACGAATTATCCTTATGTCCGAAACGCTAGAAATCGAGCGTCACAGAGCTGCGATCGCTCGCACTGACATCTCTCGTCCTGTAAAATTGGCGATAGAATCGGCAATCCTGCATCAAGACACCACTTTTTTTGACTACGGTTGTGGCTATGGCGGTGATGTGCAACGAGTAGCCAACTTAGGCTACACCAGTGCAGGTTGGGATCCTTACTACTACCCTGATACATCAATCATCCCTGCTGATGTCGTCAATTTAGGTTACGTTCTCAACGTCATCGAAGACACCCAAGAACGCCGTCAAAGCCTAATCAAAGCCTGGGAACTCACACGTCAAGTCTTAATTGTCGCAGCTCAAATACTAATTAACGCTCCTAGCAAAACTCAACTAGCTTATAACGACGGTATCGTCACTCGCCGTAATACCTTCCAGAAATATTACCAACAAGAAGAACTCAAAACTTACATTGATGAAGTCTTAAATGTAGATGCGGTGCCAGTGGCACTAGGAGTTTACTTTGTTTTTCGTGATGAAGCCGAAAAAGAAAACTACAAAGCTATCCGCTTCTTTTCTCGCACTTCCACCCCACGAATCCGCATCCCCACCAAACGGTTTGAAGACTATCAACAACAACTCGAACCATTGATGGCCTTTTTTACCAAACGTGGCAGACTGCCTGTAAAAGGTGAACTAGCCAATGAACAAGAATTACTTAGCGAATTTGGTAACTTTCGCCGGGCCTTTGCCGTAGTTTTGCAAGCTACCGATGAAGTCGAATGGGATGCGATCGCCTATCGTCGTTCATTAGATATTCAAGTTTACCTTGCTCTCACCCACTTTGATCAACGCCCCGCATGGCAAAAACTAGCACCAGAAATACGTCACGACATCAAAGCCTTTTTCGGTAATTATGAAGAAGCTTGTCAAGTTGCCGATCAAAAACTTTTTAGCTTAGGTAAACCAGGAATTATTCAAACCGCTTGCGAAAAAAGCAAAATTGGTAAACATACACGCACAGCCCTTTACGTCCATGTTACGGCATTAGCAGCACTCGATCCCCTACTGCGAATTTATGAAGGCTGTGCTAGTCGTACCATTGGACGTGTAGATGGTGCCACATTGATCAAATATCACACTGATAAACCGCAAATATCCTACCTATTCTATCCAGAATTCGATACTGACCCCCATCCAGCATTAAAAGCAAGTATAACTATTGACTTAAAAACCTTATTGATCACTCACCGAGACTACGCAAGTAGAGCTAATCCCCCAATTTTGCACCGTAAAGAAACGTTTGTTACCAATAACTACCCACTTTATCAAGAATTTGCTAAACTCACCCAACAAGAACAGCAGTTAGGATTGCTCAATTCCAAAAGCGATATCGGGACTCGTGAAGGTTGGGAAAAATGCCTAACCGCCCATAGAGTAGAAATTAGAGGGCATCAAGTCTATTTAGAGGGAACATCCTGAATTTATATTTCAGCCAAGTAAGTTTTGGTAAGTTGGCATCTAAATTAAAAAGCAGCTATGGCAAGATAACTGCAATTCGCTGAGGTGATTAAGGAATGTTTAAACGATGAGAGAAGTTCAAGCACTACGACAAGCCATCCAAAGTCGTAAAATGGGGGCTTTGTTACTGCTGGGCTTTGCATCTGGATTGCCCTTGTTCTTGACCAGTAGAACATTGCAGTTGTGGATGCAAGACGCCAAGGTTGATATCGGGAAAATTACTTTATTTGGTTTACTGGCCTTACCTTATTCCCTAAAATTTTTGTGGTCGCCGTTACTAGATAGATTTGTACCACCATTTTTAGGAGCAAGGCGAGGCTGGCTAGCACTAACTCAACTAGGATTAACATTAGCGATCGCAACTCTAGCATTGCAACAACCTGCCCAAAACGATGCTGTGCTGCTAGGACTAGTAGTTAGTTGTCTAGTCATCACATTTCTCAGTGCAACTCAAGATATTGCCGGGGATGCCTATCGCACCGACGTTCTTACCCCTCTAGAAGCTGAAGCAGGCGCATCGGCTTGGGTTCTCGGCTATCGCGTAGCTTTATTCGTCACCAGTTCCCTAGCTTTGGTTTTAGCAGACCACATTCCTTGGAATGCGGTCTACTTACTCATGGCTGCTTTGATGGCAGGAAGTATATTTGTTACCTTATGGGCCCCAACAGAACTTACAGGACGCGCTGATTCTGCACCCATATCTATTAAAGATGTAGTTTTTCTGCTGTTTATTATTGCATTAGTAGCTGGGTTACTAGGAGGCGTTTTTATCGGTTTTATCCCTCTACCTATATTTTATTGGCTATTAACGGGTTTAATATTGGCTTGGATAGGCGTATCTTTATTATTACCTGATGAGCTACTAGGTGAAGATAGGGAGAATAGTCCACCTCAAAATTTGCAAGAAGCTGTTTTCTTGCCAACCAAAGAATTTTTTCACCGCTTTGGATGGACACAAGCTGGTTTAATTTTGATTTTTATCATCCTCTATAAGTTGGGTGATTCTTTGGTGGGGATCACAGCCAATCTGTTTTTGCGAGAAATCGACTTTACCAAAACTGAAATTGGCACCATTCAAGCCGGCATTGGCTTTATCGCCACGACTATTGGCGTATTAGCCGGCGGCGTCATCATGACCAAAATCCACATCAATCGTAGTTTGTGGATATTTGGCATCCTACAACTACTCAGCAACCTGGGTTATTATGCCTTAGCGATCGCAGGCAAAAATTATTCGTTATTAATCCTAGCAGTCAACATCGAAAACTTTAGTGTCGGATTAGTGACAGTAGCGACAGTAGCATTTTTAATGAATCTTTGTAACCATCGCTTTACAACTACTCAGTTTGCTCTATTCTCTAGCTTGATGGCCATTAGTAGAGATGTGCTTTCTGCTCCGGCAGGAACTTGGGCTAAGGCTACGGGGTGGCGTTCATTTTTCTTACTCACCCTAGTGGCTGCCTTGCCTGGATTACTACTTTTACCTTTTGTTGCACCCTGGAACCCTCAACCAGTGGCAATCTCTAGACCAGGACTGGACGAACAAGAAGAGGATATATGGGAAGTCAAGTAGTTATTACTGTTGGCACGTTCATTCTTTTAGTCACCGGCTTATTACTTGGCTATGTTCTCTCGCAACTAGTTCTGGGGTATCTCACATTTAACCTCTTAACTTTTTTTGGCACACTCAGCCTCATTTTAATTTTTGGTACACTTTATTACGTTTTATTTTGGCAGTTGCGGCGAGAACAGTCCCACTCATCATACAGTGCAACACCAAGTCAGATAGACGAAAATGAAGTATCCGAGAGCTATCTCAAAAATAGGCTGATCGCTAAATTATCTGGTGATATTGCCGCCGCCGAGCGATTAATCGAACAAGCAAAAGAGAAATATCCCGGAATGCCAGAGGATTGGTATTGTGAAAGAGTACTCGATGACTTAGAACGCGATCGCCGATAATAAAGCAGATGAGGGGGAAGACGCGAAAAGAGGAAGAAGACGCGGAGAGAGGGAGACGCGGTGAGTCCAGTGTTGCGGGAGGGTTTCCCTCCGCAGACAACTGGCGAACCCGTAAGGGGGACGCGGAGAAATTTTCATTTAAATTCCCCGCGTCCCAGTGTCCCCGTGTCCCCGCGTCCCCGTGTCCCCGCGTCCCCGTGTCCCCGTGTCCCCGTGTCCTCTTAATTCCCCATTCCTCAAACAAACATGTCTATTTTTCGTCAGTACATCGCCCCATTACTTGTAGTATTAGTATTTATCTTTGCTCTAGTGGCAGTTAGCGCTCGTATTTTTTTACCCTCCGACATGGCAGCACCCGCACCAATTGAAGAAATTCGTAATTCGTAATGACGCTCCTTCGTCGCTAACGCTGCGCTAACGTAATTCGTAATACTTCGACTGCTTCGACTACGCTCAGCACAAGTTCGCTCAGTACAAGTTCGTAATTCCCCAGTCCCCAATCCCCAGTCCCCAGTCCCCAATCCCCAGTCCCCAGTCCCCAATCCCCAATCCCCAGTCCCCAATCCCCAGTCCCCAGTCCCCAGTCCCCAGTCCCCAGTCCCCAGTCCCCAATCCCCAATCCCCAATCTTTGAACTTCCTCCTCCCAGGCTATAGTATTCGTCGTGGCTCTACCTTAGATCGGGCGCTGCTGGTAAAATTCATGCAGCGAACATACCAAGATATGTTTCCCACACAAGACTTTTCTCACCTTGCACGCACCGTTGAGCAATACTTCTCTCGCGACACACCTTTATGGTGGGTAGAAGAAGACACGGGGACGCGGGGACACGGGGAAGAAGACACGGGGACGCGGGGACAGGGGGACGCGGGGAATTTAAATGAAAATTTCTCCGCGTCCCCCTTACGGGTTCGCCAGTTGTCTGCGGAGGGAAACCCTCCCACAACACTGGACTCACCGCGTCTCCCTCTCTCCGCGTCTTCCCCCTCATCCCCCATCGCCTGTCTCTGGGCGGGTAATGCCATAGACCAAGTACAAGGCGATCGCCATGCTCACATTTTTCTGCTTTACGTTGTACCAGAACATCGGCGGCGGGGCATTGGTACAGCTTTGATGAAATATCTAGAAACTTGGGCAATGCAAAGAGGCGATCGCCAAATTGGCTTACAAGTCTTCCAATCAAATACACCCGCCTTGAATCTTTATAGTCAATTAGGTTATCAAACCCAATCCCTATGGATGATCAAGCCGCTACATTCGTAATTCGTAATTCGTAAATTCCTAGTACACACAACGCAAAATATTAAAAACCTACACCTGTCAGCATTCCCTACTCCCCAAAACATGAAGGCGATGCGCTTTTTTGATAAAATCACACCATAGTTGAACTAATACATCTCAGTCCTTAACTTTTCGGATGAGGGTTATGTGGTGATCCCAACTAGGGATTAATATTAAATATGTATGATGAAGATGACCTAAGCCTACTCGATGTCGAGGTGGAGCTAGAAAGCCCTCTAGATAAAATAGAGCCACTAACTGCTGAGTCAGAGGTGGCAAAACCCGATCCAGAAGAGATGCTAGCCCTCCTAGAAAATCCTCAGCCCCAGCAAAGGATGTTGGCAGCGCGTGCTTTTTGTGATATTGAAGATAAACGTGCTACTCCCCATTTAATTCGCTTGCTAACTGATACCTGCCCTCTAGTTAGAGTGAGTGCTGCATATGGTATAGGTCGCAATCCTAGTACAGATGCTGTAGAGCCGTTGATTAACCAGCTAAACCAAGACTGGAATGGTTATGTACGTAAAGGTGTAGTTTGGGCTTTAGGAAACTGTCGCGATCGCCGTTCTCTAGCACCCCTCGCCGATGCTTTAAAAACTGATATCTCCGCAGTCCGTTTGTGGGCTGCCACCGCCTTAGCACAGATGGCAGAGGTGAGTTATGAAGTCGTTGTCGGAGCCATACCACCCCTAATTGAAGCCCTAGTCCAAGACCCTGTAGCCGCCGTGCGGAGTAACTGCGCCTGGGCAATTGGACAACTATGTCGCGAACTACCTTCTAATGTCGTTTATGCTACAGCGATCGACGCTTTAATTCAAGCCTTTGCCGAAGACGAAGACTTGGGAGTCCGAGAAGACGCCAAAGCCTCACTTTTAGGAGTAGGTGATCCCCGTGGCTTGCAATTAATTGAAACATTAGAACAAGAAGGATGGTTTTAATTGGGTTTGACTAAATTTAAATCGTAAGGGCGTTCTGTATCATCTTCACCTAAATACTCGCCATTTTGGATTTCCAAAATTACTAACGGAATCTGCCCAGGATTTTCTACTTTGTGTAATGTTGCTGCTGGTACATAGGTTGATTGGTTGCGATTTAATAATATTTCTTGGTCGCCACAAGTCACCTTGGCTACGCCCGAAACTACCACCCAATGCTCATTGCGATGATAATGAATCTGTGGTTTAATGCCGTGTCTGGGCTTGATTTCAACACGACTAATTCTATAAGTGTCTCCCTCTTCTATAACCTCAACGTAACCCCAATATCGTTCACCAGAATGCGAAGAAGGTTCACCGATATTTGATTGATTATTCTCTTCGTTTTGAGACATAACTAAATTACTCAAATCAATAACTAAAATTAGGGAACAGGGTTAAAAATCTTTTGTTATATGACTTTGTTCTGCATCGGAACGAGCGTCATTGCGAATTGCTTATTAACTCCCTGTATACTGAATTCGATAAATCCGGTCATTGGCTTCTTCTGTTACTAATAGACTGCCATCAGGCAATGTGAGTAAACCAACGGGTCGCCCCCAAGTAGTTGGTGTAGAAGGATTAAGCAAAAATCCTGTGAGAAAGTCTTCGTAATACCCTTGTGGTCTTCCTTGAGCATCAAAGGGAGTAAATACAATTTTATATCCAGTACCGCGATCGCGATTCCAAGAACCACGAAAAGCTACAAAAGCACCATTACGATATTTTTCTGGAAAAGTCTGACCATCATAAAACTGCAAACCCAAAGCTGCTGAGTGCGACTGGAACAACACATCCGGCGTGCGGGTGCGGGCTACCAAGTCGGGACGTTTACTTTTGCCGTTTGTCTTTTGACGTGGGTCGAGGTTACTTGATGTGAGATAAGCATAAGGCCAGCCATAAAATTCTCCCTTTTGAATACGTGTTAAGTAATCTGGCACTAAATCATCACCAATGCCATCCCGTTCGTTAACAGTGGTGTAAAGTTCCTTAGTTGTGGGGTGAAAATCCAGACCAACTGGGTTACGCAAGCCAAAAGCAAAAATCTGCGGCTGTGAACCATCTAAATTCATGACCTGCACAGCCGCCCGTGGTAAGGGTTCTTCATCTACATTGGTGCCTGAACCAATAGAAACATATAATTTATTGCGATCGGGTGAAACAACAACATTACGCGTCCAATGGTTGTTATATCCTTCAGCAGGCAAGTTGGCAATTTTTTTCCCTTGACCCTTAATCTGATTTTGACCTTGAGTATAAGGAAAACGCACTACAGCGTCTGTGTTACCTAAGAAAAAAGCATTATCAGCAAAAGCCATCCCAAAGGGTCTATTGAGTCCGTTTGCCTTACTAGCAAAGGTTTCTTTAACATCAGCAACACCATCGCCGTTACTGTCACGCAACAAACGAATACGATTTTGTCTCGTTTCCGTCACCAACACATCACCATCGGGGGTTAAAGCCAACCAGCGGGGGGCATCCAAACCTTCAGCAAAGACCTTGACAGTAAATCCTCGTGGCACACGTAGCACGGGGTTTTTGGGAATAGACACTACTTCCGGAGGCTTAGAGGCACTTTCTGTAGTGAAAGGTGCTGGTAAATCCTTCAGGTTAATGCGGATGGGTGTAGGTGTGAGTGTTTCAGTACGAATAATATTTTTTGGCTGTGTGAGATTCTGTGCCAGTTGGGGCGAGGACTCAGGAGGTTGTGATGTAGCAGCATCTAAAGAGGCGCGAGTTTGGTTGCAAGCTGCTGTAGTTAATAGCAAAACTGGCAGCAATAAACGCCCATATGGGAATTTAACTTGATTCATGAAATTATTTGTGTAGCTAGGGAGTAGGCTTCGACTTCGCTCAGCCTACGGGGAGTAGGGAGTGGGGAATCAACCTTTTGGTTTTTTAGAAATTAAATTAAGAGTCTATAAATTTTCATGGCAACAAAAAATCATGCACAACACTCTCATACTCTCAATTTGACACTCCCGGAATTAGAAATTCGGAGATTCTTGCTTCACGGGGATTCCAATGAATTTACCCTCAGCAAGCATCTTGACCGTATGCCCTACAGCTGCAAGTCCTCTAACTAGAACTACCTGTGCGGCAGCAACATCCCTATCGGTTGTATAGTCACAATTTGAACAAACATGAGTACGTTCTGACAATTCTTTTTTACCCGTCTCAGTACCGCAACTAGGGCAAATTTGGCTGGTTTTGCGACTGTCTACTTTTTGGAAATATATCCCTCGCTTCAAGCAGGTTTGCTCAAGGATATTGAAGAATTGTCCAAACCCAGCATCTAAACAATGTTTACCTAACATCCCACGGGATAAACCTACTAGATTCAAATCCTCAACAAATACCATTCCAGCATCGTTACAGATTTGGTGAGATGCCTTAAAGTGCCAGTCTTTGCGACAATTAGCAACGTACTCATGCAATGAAGCAACTTTATGCAGGGCTTTGTGCCAATTGTTCGAGCCAATACGTTTTGTTGAGACACGCTGTTGCAGCAATTTCAGCTTGCGTTCACACATCAAAAAAAACCTCGGACGTTTGACTAAAAGACCATTAGAAGTTGCAATGAAACTTGTTAGTCCTACATCAATTCCTATTCCTTC
>JAESGP010000131.1_pt1 | contig 47209 bp, 46 predicted proteins | sample 9269741 | NCBI WGS metagenome assembly JAESGP01 (sample SAMN15720684, study PRJNA650882) | algae metagenome | isolation source: Desmonostoc vinosum HA7617-LM4 and co-occurring heterotrophs from cave wall | place: USA: Waikapalae cave, Hawaii | collected 2011-05-27 | reverse complement strand
CTTGCGGCTTCGGTGGGCATCGATCCGATCAATCGGCGGCCCAGCCCGGGCGGCCACCCAGGCTGGGCCATTCCTCATGGAACGATGTCAGGATAAACCAGCGCGCTAATACAAGGGTGGGCAAAGGCGCACTGCGCCGTGCCCACCTTGCTTGCTCCGCAGAAAGTGGTGGGCACGCTGCGCTTTGCGCACCCTGCAAAACGGTGGAGCTCCCCACCTTGTGCCCGCCGCAGCGCTTGCTATCCTCCCGCAAAATCAGAAGCAGAGGAAACGTCGCATGCCCCTTCTCGAGAACCACATTGCCGTCGTCACCGGCGCAGGCTCCGGCATCGGACGCGCGATCGCCAGCGGTTACGCCCGCGAAGGCGCGCGGGTGGTGCTGCTCGACCGGGACGAGAAGGCGGCGGCTGAAGCCGCGAAGGAAATCCGCGACGCCGGCGGCAAGGCCGAGAGCTTTGCGCTCGATGTCGCGAAACGCGAGGACTGCGTCGCGATGGCCCGGCAAATCGCCGACAAGGTCGGCCAGGTCTCGATCCTCGTCAACAATGCCGGCATCGTCCGCCGCAACGGCATGCTGGGCGCGGCCGAGACCGTCATCAACGACTGGGAAGACATCATCGCGATCAACCTCACCGGCGTGTTCAACGTGACGCATGCGTTCCTCGCGCCGCTCCGCGCCAGCAAGGGCCGCATCGTCAACATCGGCTCGATCCAGTCGATCGTGCATGTGCGCACGCCGAGTTCGCCGGCCTATACGGCGTCCAAGCACGGCGTGCTCGGCTTCACCAAGGCGCTCGCCGCCGAACTCGGCAAGGAAGGCGTCCGCGTCAACGCCATCGGCCCGGGCTTCATCGCAACGCCGCTGAACGCCAACGCCCGCGCCACCAATCCGGAACTGGTCAAGACCTTCCTCGACCACACCCCGCTCGGCCGCGCCGGCACCGCGGAAGACATCGTCGGCCCCGCGATCTTCCTCGCCTCGGATCTCTCCGCCTACGTCTCCGGCGAGATCGTGATGGTCGACGGCGGCTACCGGGCGGTGTGATGTCCAACGCCCCGCATTTCGACATCGACATCCCAAGCTTCTGGGCCGACCCCTACCCCGCGCTGGCGAGGATGCGGAAAGAAGCGCCGATCGCGTTCGTGCCGCAGCTCGGCTCCACGGTGTTCACCCGGCGCGACGACATCTTCACTCAGGAGAAGCGTATCGACGTGTTCTCCTCGCACCAGCCCAACGGGCTGATGAACGTGCTGATGGGCCACAACATGATGCGCAAGGACGGCGATGCGCACATGAGCGAGCGGCAGGCGATGTTTCCCGCGGTGTCGCCGCGCACGGTGCGCGACACCTGGGTCAGGCAGTTTCAGGCCCATGCCGACCGCATCCTCGACGAGCTTGTGCCGAAGGGCGAAGCCGATCTCTGTAAAGCGCTCGCGCTGCCGCTGTCGGCGGAATGCCTGAAGGACGTCACCGGGCTGACCAACATGCGCTTCCAGGACATGGATGCGTGGTCGCAGGCGATGATCGACGGCATTGCCAATTACACCGGCAACAAGGAAGTCGAGGCGCGCTGCCATGCGGCCACCGCCGGAATCGATGCGGCGATCGACGACATGATCCCTGTCGTGAAGCAGCACCCGAACACCTCGATCCTCAGCGTGCTGCTGACCGCCGGCCAGCCCATCGAAAGCATCCGCGCCAACATCAAGCTCGCGATCTCCGGTGGCCAGAACGAGCCGCGCGATGCGATCGCGGGTGCGATCTGGTCGCTGCTGACGCATCCCGAACAGCTCGCGCTGGTTCGGGCCGGAAGCGCAAAGTGGCTCGACGTGTTCGAGGAATATGCGCGCTGGATCGCACCGATCGGCATGTCGCCGCGCCGCGTCGCAAAGCCGTGGTCGTTCGGCGGTGTCGAATTCGAGCCTGAGGATCGCGTGTTCTTCATGTTCGGCTCCGCCAATCGCGACGAGGCCTGCTTTGCCGAACCCGACCGGTTCGACATCACCCGCGACACCCAGAAGAGCATCGCCTTCGGCGCCGGCCCGCATTACTGCGCCGGCGCGTTTGCTTCCCGCGCCATGGTCGCCGACGTCGCGCTGCCGAGCGCGTTCGCGCGGCTGAAGGGCTTGCGGCTGGACGCGCGCGAACCGGTACGGATCGGCGGCTGGGCGTTCCGCGGCCTGCTCAATCTGCCGGTAACGTGGGAAGCGGGTTGATCAGCTTTCGCCCGCTGGCGCGGACCAACTCGAATGATCAGCCATCAAGCGGCAGCAGCCGCATGCGCCGGAACGACCAGTGCATGGCCCGATACCAGAAATAGCCGGCGACCGCGCCGCAAACCGAGAGGATGACGATGTTGGCGGGATGATACTCCCCGCTCCACCACAGCATGCCGCCAATCCAGAAGACCGTGAAAGCAATGGCGCTGAGCTTCAACCGCGTGGCCTGGTCCATGAAAAATCTCCGATGGCTGATGGTTGATGCCATCATGCCTGGCCTCGCCGCGCCGAACCGTGAGCCTCCTCACGCATACGAACGATCAGCCGAACCGCGCCCGCGAGCGCTCCCTCGCCTTCTCGGCCTCGATCTCGCGGTCGCGCGCCGGAGCATTGGTTTGCAGCGATGCCAGCAGCCGCCGTGCGCTGTCGGAGACTTCAGTGACGGCACGGTTGAAGGCTTCAGTATTGGCCTGCGATGGCGAGTTGAAACCGGACAGCTTGCGCACGAATTGCAGCGCCGAGGCATGGATCTCCGCATGCGTCGCCGGCGGCTCGAAATTGAACAATGTCTTGATGTTGCGGCACATGGTTCCTCCTCAACGCAAATCTCAACGGCAGCCCGTTACCCGAGGACGAACGGCCGGTGCAAATTCCGACATCCTGGCTTATTCTGTCACCCCTGTCGGTACCTGCAACCAGCGAGTTCCCGATGACCCACGTGACCTACAAGATCGTCGAACATGACGGCGGCTGGGCCTATACCGTCAACGGCGCATTCTCCGAACCGTTTCCAAACCGCGCCGCAGCGCTCGCCGCGGCACGGCGCGCGGCGGCGGAGCAGCGGGTGCCGGGCCGCACCGAAATGATCGAATACGAGACCTCGGACGGCCGCTGGCATTCGGAAACTGCGGCCGGCAACGACCGGCCGGAGACCGAAGTGGAAGGCTAGACGAAGGCGGCTGGCGCTGGCGAGCGGAACTGATGACGCGAAAACGCCGCGATGGTAGTCTGGTCGAAAATCGACCGGAGGATGCCTGTGACCGACTTTGCCGTCAGCGACCTCGCCACGATCTATGCCGCCCCCACGCCGCGCGTGATCGCCAAGGCGCGGCCGGAGATCGACGTTCACGCCAGGAAATTCATCGGCATGTCGCCGTTCTGCGTGCTCGCCACCTCCGACTCCGACGGCAGCGTCGATGCATCCCCACGCGGCGGCAATCCCGGCTTCATCCATGTCGGCGGTCCGAACCTGCTGCTGATGCCCGATCGTTCCGGCAACAACCGCATCGACAGTTTTCGCAACATCGTCGAGGGCTCGGGCTTCGTGCACCTGATCTTTTTCGTGCCCGGGATCGACGAGACCCTGCGCGTCGGCGGCAAGGGCAACGTCACGGTGGATCCGGAGTTGATGGCGTCGATGGTGGAGTTCGGCAAGCCGCCGCGCGCGGTGCTGCGCATCGACGTCAAGGAAGTCTACTTCCACTGCGGCAAGGCGCTGATGCGCTCGAAACTCTGGGCGGGCGACAGGGTCGAACGCACGGTGATGCCGAGCATCGGCGAGATGATCCACGACCAGACCGGCCTCGGCGAGCGTGAGAGCCAGGAGGTCGTCTACGAGCGCTACAAGACGCAGCTGTGAACCGCCGATCCAAATCCGACAGTCGTCCCCGCGAAGGCGGGGACCCAGTACACCGCAGCATCTCGATTCTAGCGCTGACGTCTCTGGAATACTGGATCACCCGCCTTCGCGGGTGACGACAGAGACAATCGTTCAGCGATCGAGAGTCAATCCCCGCTCTCGAGCCCACCGACATGCTTCTGCGTATAGAGCTCAAGCCCGATGCGCCCGATCAGGTCGAGCTGGGTTTCGAGGAAGTCGATGTGGTGTTCCTCGTCCTTCATCAGCTTCTCGAACAGGTCGCGCGACACGTAGTCCTTGACGCTGTGGCAGTAGGTTGCCGCTTCCTGGTAGAGCGTGCGCGCGGCGATCTCGGCGGCGAGGTCGCATTCGATGATTTCCTTGACGTTCTGGCCGATGCGGAGCGGATCGAGCACCTGCATGTTGGGAAAGCCGTCCAGGAACAGGATCCGGTCGGTGAACTTGTCGGCGTGCTCCATCTCCTCGATGGATTCCTTGCGCCAGACCTTGGCCATTTCCAGAAGGCCCCAATTGTTGAGGAGCCGGTAGTGCAGCCAGTACTGGTTGATCGCGGTTAGCTCGCTGCGCAGGCCCTTGTTGAGATAATCGATGACTTTGGGATCGCCCTGCATGGTTGCACTCCGGATTTCGGGGCCAAAACCGGCCCGCCACTGAATTTAGAATGTTTCTAAATCAGTTTTCAGCCCAGAGCAACCGCGCCGCGCAAAAAGCGGTGGGAATGCCAAAACGCAGTGGAATTAACGGGTTCTCAGCAGGCGGCAAGCGCGAACGTCTGGGTAACGTCCTGTGCAGGCTCATCATTTGCCGCGTGACGGCTGTGCGGACAGCCGGAGCAACACTCCTTGGCGCAGGCGCCGAGCGCTTCGTCGATAATGGTCTTGATGGTACGCGCGCATCTGCCGCATTCGGCGCTGCAGCCGAGGCAACCGTAAACCTGTTTTGCATTTCGCGGCAGGTCCGAAGCTGCACTCACGGCATTTCGGACATCGTGGTCGCTCAGGACGTTGCAGGAACAGACGATCATGAAACCGGTAGAGCCCTTGGGTGATGCACCTTCATGGATATTCAACTGCGCGTCTGGATGCAAAAGGAAATGCCGTATTTTGTAGCAATTCCAAACTGATGCGCGGCATATTCTGGAATGAATCTAAACTGCGGGGATTGCGGCAGATCAAAAATACCGGCGCTTGGCTCGCAGAATTTTCAGCGCTAATCGCCGCCTCCGCCACCGCCACCTTCCCGATATCGTTGTCGCCGCCAATCGAGACGCCCGTTCATTGATCATTCAAGCAAAATGTGGAACTTTTGCCGGGTCAGACTGCATCGATGCTGTCCTTTTTGATTCACGAGAAAGGTTAAGGCCATGAAGAAGACTTTGATGGCGTTCGGCGCTGCGGCCGTGTTGGCCGTTTCGGCCGTGACGATGCCGGCGCCCGCCCATGCGCAGCGCGGAGTTGCGGCGGGCGTCGCTGCCGGATTGATCGGTGGCGCCATCGTCGGCGGCGCGATCGCGTCCCAGCGCAACTATTACGGTCCGGGCTATTATGGCCCCGGATATGGATATGGCGGCGGTCCGGCCTATGTGGTCGATCCCGGTTACGGACCGGAATGCGTCTGGCAGCGGCAGCGCTTCTGGGACGGCTATGGCTGGCGCGTCCGCAGCGTCAGGGTCTGCGATTAAGACAAACGGTATCGCCATTCACCTTCATTAAATCGAACTCAACACCTCGGAAAACCAAAGGTTTTCCGGGGTGTTGGACTCTTTGTGGCCCGAAAAAACCGTTTTTTTCAGCCATCAAAAGGAACGTTTACTTTCGATTGACCCTTGTGCGCTCTGTTGGCGGAACGGCGGTTCGAAATCAGCGTGTAAGTCACCTCTAAACCCGGCGCCCGACGGCGCCTCCCAGGAGAGCCCAGGACATGAAGAAGACATTTGCTGCCTTGGTCGCGGTTGCAACGATTGCCGGTTCGCTCGCAGCGACCCCCGCCAGCGCACAGCGCGGCGTTGCCGCGGGCGTGGCAGCCGGCCTGCTCGGCGGCGCCATCATCGGTGGCGCGATCGCCTCCAGCCGCCCGGCCTATGGCGGCCCGGTCTACGTCGAGGAAGCGCCCTACCCGGCATGCCGCATGGTGCGCGAGCGCTTCTGGGACGGGTATGACTGGCGCTACCGCCGCGTCGAGGTCTGCAACTGATCTGCACCGACCGACGGCCCAGCGGGTGCGTCTTGATATCCAAAGCCCGGCCTCTCGGCCGGGCTTTTTCGTTGGTCATCGTGCGCCGCTCATCGAGCGCAGGACTGCCTCGCTTGGCCAGCAGTCGACCTTCAGCCCGGCAGACTTCTGATAGGCACCGAGCGCGGCGCGAGTCTGCATGCCGGCCTTGCCGTCGAGCTTGTCCTTGTAGAGGCCGATCCGCGTCAGGTGACGCTGCATCGCCTCGACGTCGGCGGAACGCAGCTGCGTCGTCGCGGTCCATGGCGTTGCGAACGGCTGCGGATTCATCATCCGGTCGGCGAGATGGCCGACGAACAGCACATACAGGTCCGAGAAATTGTACTCCTTGATGACGAAGTAGTTCTTCGTGGTCAGGAACGCCGGGCCATAGATGCCTTCCACCTGCAGCAGCGAGGCCGGCTGCGCCTGCTCTGCTGCACTCAGCTTCTGACCACGCACCGGCACAAAGCCCGCGCGCAGCCATTCGGCGATCGGCTTCGTCACCTCGGGCACGCCCATGGTGCAATCGGCATTGGCGGGCGCCTTCACCTCATAGGCCCAGCGCACGCCCGGCTGCCAGCCCTTGTTCACGAGTTGCTGTGCCGCGGAGGCCAGTGCATCCGGTACCGAATTCCAGATGTCGACACGGCCGTCGCCGTCGAGGTCGATGCCGTGCTTGTAATATTCGCCGGGCAGGAATTGCGTGAGGCCGGTAGCACCAGCCCAGGACGAACGAAAATCCTTCCGCGCCACAGCGCCCTCGCCGAGCAGCTTCAGCGCCAGGATGAACTCGCCCCGGAATTGATCCTTGCGCCGTCCCACATAGGCCTGCGTCGCGACCACGCGCAGCGTATCGTAAGGCAGCCGGTAGCGGCCGTAATCCGTCTCGCGGCCCCAGATCGCCAGCACGACGCTGGCTGGTACGCCGAAGCGCTTTTCGATTTCGCCGAGCGCCGCGCGATGCTTGTGCATCAGCTTCTGCCCCTCGGCCGCCAGCCGCGCGATCGAGGCTTCCTTCACATAGTCGGCCGGCACCTGCACGAACTCGGCCTGCGACGGCGCACCGGTCGCCGGCCTGCCCGGCAGCAGCAGATCGGGCAGCTTGTAATCCGGTTCGAGACCGCGCGTCTCGCGATCGAACGTCGCGCGCGATACCCCGGCGGCCTGCGCCTCCGGCCACAGCGAGGCGATGAACCGGGTGAAGGCGGCGTCGGCGGCGTGCGCCGGGCGCAGCATGCCCGGTGTCATCGCCGCCAGCATCAGAACCGCAGCTATCAGCCTCTGCCGCAAATCGCGTTCCCGTCGTTCGATACGCCGCCCCTCAATGATGCGAAGCGGCGTGTTTGGCCTGCGCCGTTGAATCATTCGACAGCTTGTCGACATAGGCAATGCCGATCGCCGACAGAATGAAAACCGTGTGGATGATGGTCTGCCACATCACGCCGGCCTCGGTGTAGTTGCTCTTGCCCGACGCCAGATTGCCGGCCTCGATGAAGGTGCGCAGCAGATGAATCGACGAGATGCCGATGATCGCCATCGCCAGCTTGATCTTCAGCACGCTGGCGTTGACGTGGCTGAGCCATTCCGGCTGGTCGGGATGGCCTTCCAGATTGAGCCGCGAGACGAAGGTCTCGTAACCGCCGACGATGACCATCACCAGCAGGTTGGAGATCATCACCACGTCGATCAGGCCCAGCACCAGCAGCATGATCTGCTGTTCGCTGAAATCGAAGGCGTGGAGAAACAGATGCGTCAGCTCCTTCAGGAACAGCACGACATAGACGCCCTGCGCGACGATCAGGCCGATATACAGCGGCAGCTGCAGCCAGCGCGAGCTGAAGATCAGCATCGGAATCGGACGCAATGCCTTGCGCTGGGATGCAGGCGGCAAGGGTGTTTCGGGCGTGAGGGACATCAGGAGAGCTCGCTGGAAAGGATTCGACGTGCAAAGAATAGCATATCTGGGCAATGTCGCCCTTGTGTGAAGCGACAACTGGACGCAGCGCAAACGCTGCGGCCACCATGCAAACGCCCTATTGGCGGCTACCGCGTCAGCTTCTTGTACTTCACCCGGTGCGGGATGATGCTGTCCTGCCCGAGCCTTCGCATCTTGTCCTTCTCGTAGTCCTGGAAGTTGCCTTCGAACCATTCGACGTGGCTGTCGTCTTCGAAGGCCAGGATGTGGGTGGCAATGCGGTCGAGGAACCAGCGATCGTGGCTGATGATGACGGCGCAGCCGGCGAAATCCTCCAGCGCCTCTTCGAGCGCGCGCAGCGTATCGACGTCGAGGTCGTTGGTCGGTTCGTCGAGCAGCAGCACGTTGGCGCCGGACTTCAGCATCTTGGCGAGATGGACGCGGTTGCGTTCGCCACCTGACAGCGCGCCCACCCTCTTCTGCTGATCGGCGCCCTTGAAGTTGAACGACGAGCAATAGCCGCGCGAATTGACTTCACGCTTGCCGAGCAGGATCAGCTCGTTGCCGCCGGAAATCTCCTCCCACACCGTCTTCTTGCCGTCGAGGTCGTCGCGCGACTGGTCGACGTAACCGAGATGCACGCTTTCGCCGACGGTGATCGTGCCCTTGTCCGGCTTTTCCTGCCCGGTGATCATCCGGAACAGCGTGGTCTTGCCGGCGCCGTTCGGGCCGATCACGCCGACGATGCCGCCCGGCGGCAGCTTGAAGGTGAGATCGTCGATCAGCACGCGGTCACCGAAGGATTTGCTGAGGCCTTCGAAGTCGACGACGTTCTGGCCGAGGCGCTCGGCCACGGGAATCGTGATCTGCGCGGTCTGGGTCTGCTTCTCGCTCGCCTGCTTCAGCAGCTCTTCATAGCGCTGATAGCGTGCCTTGGATTTTGCCTGACGCGCCTTTGGCGAGGACGCGATCCACTCCTGCTCGCGGGCCAGCGTCTTCTGGTGTGCGGCCTCCTCGCGGCCTTCCTGCTCGAGGCGCTTCTGCTTCTGCACCAGCCAGGACGAGTAATTTCCCTCGTAGGGAATGCCCCTGCCACGGTCGAGTTCGAGGATCCAGCCGGTCACGTTGTCGAGGAAGTAGCGATCGTGGGTCACGATCAGGATCGCGCCGGGATAGTTGCGCAAATGGCCTTCCAGCCACGACACCGACTCGGCGTCGAGATGGTTGGTCGGTTCGTCCAGCAGCAGCAGCTCCGGCTGGTCGAGCAGCAGGCGGCACAGCGCGACGCGGCGGCGCTCGCCGCCCGACAGCTTGGTGACATCGGCATCGTCCGGCGGGCAGCGCAGCGCATCCATCGCCTGGTCGACCTTGCTGTCGAGATCCCAGAGTCCTGCGGCCTCGATCTGGTCCTGCAGCTTGGTCATCTCGTCGGCGGTCTCGTCCGAATAGTTCATCGCCAGCTCGTTGTAGCGATCGAGGATCGCCTTCTGCTTGGCGACGCCCTGCATGACGTTTTCGCGGACGGAAAGTTTGGGGTCGAGCTGCGGCTCCTGCTCGAGGTAGCCGACGCGGGCGCCCTCGGCGACCCAGGCCTCGCCGGTATATTCCTTGTCGAGGCCGGCCATGATCTTGAGCAGGGTCGATTTGCCCGAGCCGTTGACGCCGAGCACGCCGATCTTGGCGTCCGGGTAGAAGCTCAGATGGATGTTATCGAGCACCTTTCGGGTCGGGTAGCTCTTGGTCAGACCCTGCATGAAATAGACGAACTGGCGAGCCATCGCGGTCCCTGGAAACTGTTGGAATTTACGGAAATTTGCTGCCGCTGATGTAGCGGCGCGGCCGCCAAAGGGCAACCGCAGGAACCCGTTTTCCTTCCGTTCACCACGGATGATTACGGGTTCGAAACCATGCCGGGACCTGATCCGTACAATTGAAACCGTCTTTTAATGAATCGGGCGAAAGGTCGTTCCAGACGCCGGAAAAGGCGTTTCGCGCGGCTCAGCCGTGAGGAAAATAAAAGGCTCGCGTCATGGCTACGATCAGTTCGGCATCACTTCACGCCCCGGCGCCAAGCCGCGCCGGACAGGCAAAGCCCCTCGCAGAACTCCGCGCCTTCCTGCGCCAGTTCATCGCCAAGGCATTCAGCACCTACCGGCCGGAACTGCACTATATGCGCGGCCCGGGCCCGGCCTGGCGCGCCAAGCATCCCGGCCGCTCGAACTGAGCGGGTTCGGGGAAACCCGAGAAATTGCCGGGACGCTCGCCGGTCCCCTCTGTTATCATGCATGACGCCAATCCGGCGGTCAGGCGGCCTGCGAACAAAGTCGATGAATGGCTTCCTATATTTCTTGATCGGCGGATGTGTGGCCGGCGCCGCGGCGTTCGCTTTCTTCCGGGAGCAGGATATCGGGAGAATCAGCTCCGCGGATGTCGTCGCTGCCGTCGTGTCCTTGTCGACGTTGGTGGCAATCACCTGCATCCTGATTTATTCGCGCTGGGGCAGATGGTGGAGGTTGCGGCTTGAGCAGAAGGCGATCGACGAGGACGATCGGGTGCGCACCAACGCCCGCACCAAAGGCGAGGTGCGACCGCCGCTTGGTTCGTAGCCCCGGCGACTAGGCTTCTTGCGCTGAGCCGCGAGACGCGCAACCATGGCGATCTTCCCCGACGGCCATCCCGCCGTCCTCCTCGCCACCAACGGACATTTCCATGACGCGGCTGCGCTGTGCAATTCTCGACGATTATCTTAATGTGGCCCTGACGGTGGCGGACTGGTCCCAGGTCTCCGACCGGGTCGATATCACCGTCTTCAACCAGCCTTTTGCGACCGCCGAGGCGGCTGCCAGCGCCCTGAAGGATTTCGAGATCATCTGCGCCATGCGCGAGCGCACGCCGTTTCCGCGCACGATGTTTGCTTCCCTGCCCAATCTGAAACTCCTGATCACGTCGGGCATGCGCAATGCCGCGATCGATATGGAAGCCGCCAAGGACCATAACGTGGTGCTGTGCGGCACGCAGTGGGGCCGCGATCCGACCGCGCCCCTGACCATGGGCCTGATCCTGGAACTGACGCGCAATATCGGCCGCGAGAACGCGCGCATGCATGCCGGCGAACCCTTGCAGAAATTCGTCGGCATGGAGATCGAGGGCCGGACGCTCGGCGTGATCGGCCTCGGCAAGCTCGGTACCAAGGTGTCGAAGCTGGCGCAGGCCTTCGGCATGAATGTCATCGCCTGGAGCCCGAACCTGACGCCGGAAAAGTGCAAGGAAGCCGGCGTCACCTACGCCACCAAGGAAGACCTGTTCGCGACCGCCGACATCGTCACCATCCACGTGGTACTGAGCCAGCGCTCGCGGGGGCTCGTAAGCGCGGCCGATCTCGCGCGGATGAAGCCCACCGCCTACCTCGTCAACACCGCGCGCGGTCCGATCGTGGACGAAGGCGCGCTATTGGAAGCGCTGACGCAGAAGAAGATCGCGGGTGCCGGGATCGACGTGTTTTCGGTCGAGCCGTTGCCGGTCGACCATCCCTTCCGCAAGCTCGACAATATCGTGCTGACGCCGCACCTCGGCTACGTCACCGAAGACAGTTTCCGCACGCACTATCAGCAGATGGTCACCGGCATCGACGCCTGGTTCAAGGGCGAACCGAAGCAGCGGCTGGCATAGACGAGATCGCCCTCCCGCTGGATGCGGGAGGGCGAAGGGTATCACGCGAATTTATCGGCTTACCGAACGGTGACCGGGGCGGGCAACGGCGGCACCACGGTCGGCTGTCCACCGGGCGCGGGCGCTGGCGCCATCTGGGCCTGAGCCGGGGCTGCGCCGGCGGGACCACCGGACGGCGGCGCCGCCGAGGCAGTCGTGGTGCCGGGCGGCGGGCCGCCGGGCAGTACCACTACGCGGGTTCCGACCTTGGCACGCTCGAACAAATCCGAGACGTCCTCGTTCAGCATGCCGATGCAGCCGGACGAGACGAACTTGCCGATGGTCGAAGGCTGGTTGGTGCCGTGAATGCGGTAGATCGTGGAACCCAGATACATCGCCCGCGCACCAAGCGGATTGCCCGGGCCGCCCGCCATGAAGCGCGGCAAATAGGGCTGGCGCTCGATCATCTCGGTCGGCGGATGCCAATCCGGCCACTCGGCCTTGCGGCTGATCTTCTGCACGCCGTTCCAGGTGAAGCCATCGCGGCCGACACGGACGCCGTAGCGGATCGCGCGGCCACCGCCGAGCACGTAATAGAGGTGGGTATTGGACGTATCGACCACGATGGTGCCCGCAGGCTCCTTGGTGGCGAAGGCGACTTCCTGGCGGCGCAAATTGGGCGGCAGTTGCGCGGGCGCGGCTTCCGGCTGTTCTTCCGGCGGCAGCGCAGCAAGCTGCACCGGCCTGCCGTCAGCCCCAACGGCGGGCTGCTGCTGCGGTTGCTGGACCGCTCCGGTGGCGCCGACGGCACCCGGCGGACGCAAGCTAGTGCGGTCGTCGTTCGGATACACGATGCCCGCGCCGGGAATACGACTGTCGCCGCGATCCGAATAGACCGGCTGCGGCGAACCGGCAGGACGGTCGCCGTAAATCACCGGCGGCGGTCCGGCGGGCCGGCCGTAGCGCGGATCGTCGGGCGAGAGAACCGGACCGGTAGGCATCGGAGCGCCGCGATCCGAGTAGACCGGGGCGGTGGCCGGCCGGCCATAGCGCGGGTCGTCGGGCGAAAGAATCGGACCCGTGGGCATCGGCGCGCCGCGGTCCGAATAGACGGGGGCGCCGGCCGGACGGCCGTAGCGCGGATCGGCAGGCGACAGCACCGGGCCGGGCGGCGGCAGCGCAGTCGAACGCTGCGCGTTCGGCGAATCATCATCGTCGTCCAGGGCGTCGAAATCCGCGGCGCCGGGGGCGCGGCGTTCATCGACGACATAGCCGCCGGGCACATACTGTCCCGGAGCTGCCGAATAGGTTGGGCCAGGAGCGACCGGATAGCCCTGCTGCGCATGAGCGAACGAAGCTCCCGCCATGCCAGCGGCAACGGCGGCACAAATCGTCAGAATGCGGTTAATCATCATCGCCTTTTTATAGACCCCAAGCCCCAGCGGACCGTTAACGGAGATGGCCCGAGGAGATGACCGAACATAGCGGCACATTCAAGACAAAGCAGCCAAATTCGGCCCGAACCGGTCATTTGTGATCGCACGTGAGCTGCGGCAAAGATGCCTCATCGCGCCAGAAATCGCCATAACCGGGCTTCGTGCGGCGTTTGGACCGCAGATTGTTAACAAAAAACAAACGAGCGCTGAGATAGTCTCTCAATTCGGCCTGATTCGCCTGCGCCGCGCGCCGAATCAGCCAGACAGTGGTCACCGCGTTCCCTTGGCATTCAATAGCCCTGCAGACTCAAAGCAAGGCGGAACTCGCGTCCATGCTCCCCGGATTTCGCTTCCTGTTCGCCGCGATCGTCCTTTCGATGTCGGTCCTGGTGTTCGGGCTTGGCGCCGCAGCCCTGCTGCGCGCCGCACATGAGGAATTTGCCAGCCTGCCGACGCGGCGGGCCCCGCCGGCACCGGTTTTCGCCCGGCTTAACGACGAACCGATGCCGAGCCTTTCCCTGCTGCGTGTCGATCCGCCCGTGGCTGACCAGCCGCAGGACGATGACCGTACTGCAGCAGACGCCCCGGAGGCCGCTCCAGATAGCGCAGCGCCAGCCGAGACGGCTGCAGACGAGACGCCGGCCGAGCCCGAGAGGACGGCTGCCCTGAGCATGGAAGAGAGGTCGCCCGCCCCGGCGCCTGAAGCCGCTATGGAGACACCGGCCGCTCGGGTTGGGACCGAGGTTGCCGATGTCGAAGTCGTCGCAGCAATTCCTGAAACATCGGCCTCCCCCGCTGCAACCGCCTCCGCCCCGACGCAACTGACGCCCGATGCGCTCGAAGGCAACGCCGCGGCGACCAGGATTGCCACGCTCGGTGGCCCCGCCGTCATCATTGACGAAACGAAATCGGCTGGCCCGGACCGCAGCATCGTCAGGAAGCGGGCCGTTCAGCGTGCCCGCGAACGGCGGCGGATCGCGCAAGCACGGCGCGCGCGCGTGGCGCGCGAGGCCACGCTGACCCTGCAGCAACAGCAACCCAACCCGTTCACGCCGGCACCGGCGACGGCGCCCGCGCCGACGCCGCTTCTCCGCTTCACGCGGTAATCGCCGGATCGAGGTCAGGCCGGCCCGATCGCGACCGGCGGGCCGTTCGCTGCACCCCACTCGGTCCACGAGCCGTCGTACAGCGCCGGATTCTCAACGCCAAGGCGATACAGCGCCAGGGTCAACACCGCGGCGCTGACGCCGGAGCCGCAACTGGTCACGATCGGCGCATCAAGCTTGACGCCCGCACCGAGAAACGCGGCCCGCAACTCCTCTGCCGTCTTCATGGTGCCGGTCGCGGCATCGAACAGGTTGTTGTAAGGCAGGCTGAGGCTGCCCGGGATATGGCCTGAACGAAGGCCCGGCCGCGGCTCGGCCACCTTGCCCTGGTAGCGCTCGTTGGCGCGCGCATCGATCACCTGCTCGGCCCGGCTCGCAAGATTTTCGATCAGTTGCTGCATGCTGCGCACACGCCGTGCGTCGAACACGGCCTTGAATGTGGCCGGCCGGGGCGTCACCTGCCCCTTCTCGACCTGGCGGCCCTCCGCGACCCACTTTTTCAGGCCGCCATTGAGGATGCGCACTTCCTTGCCAAACGACAGGAACATCCACCACACCCGCGGCGCCGCGACCCAGCCGCCGGAATCGTAGAGCACGACGGTATCGTCATTGCCGATCCCGAGCCCGCCGACATCGCGCCCGAACTGCTCGGCCGACGGAAACATGTGCGGCAGCGGATTGGAATGGTCCGACACCGCGTCGACATCGAAGAACACCGCGCCGGGAATATGCGACGCGAGATAATCGTCCTTCGGCAGCGGCAGCACGCCCGGCATCTTGAACGACGCGTCGATGACTTTGACCTTCGGATCGTTCAGGTGTTCGGCGAGCCATTCGGTCGAGACGAGCGGGTCGTTGATGGCAGGCATGGTGCAAAATCCTTGCTGTCATTCCGGGGCACGCGAAGCGTGAACCCGGAATCTCGAGATTCCGGGTTCGATGCTTTCGCATCGCCCCGGATTGACGGGGAAGTAATTCAGCCCTTCTTCTTCGGCTCCCATTTCTCGATCGGGCCGCCGGCGTCGCGCCAGGCGGCGAAACCGCCGCCGATGTGGGCGACCGGCTTCAGACCCATGTCCTGCGCGGTCTTGGCCGCGAGCGCCGAGCGCAGGCCGCCGGCGCAATGGAAGATGAATTTCTTGTCCTCCTGGAAAATCGCCTTCGCGTAGGGACTTTCCGGATCGATCCAGAATTCCAGCATGCCGCGGGTGCAGGAAAACGCGCCCGGGATCTTGCCTTCGCGTTCGATCTCGCGGGGATCGCGGATGTCGACGATCACGATGTTGGGGTCTTGTGCGACCGCGATGGCGTCGGCGGCGCTCACGGTCTCGATCGCGGCGTTGGCCTGGTCCATCAGGGCCTTGATGCCGGTGTGGATAGTCTGGGGCATGAACTCTCCCTTGGTTGTTCTTGCACCGTCATTCCGGGATGGTCCGCAGGACCAGACCCGGAATCTCGAGATTCCGGGCTCGATGCTTCGCATCGCCCCGGAATGACGGCGATGGTGATTACCTCACCAACTCCTTCATCGCGCCTTCGAGGCCTTCGATCGTGATCGGATACATCCGCTCCGAGAACAGCCGGCGAATGATGGTGGTGGATTCCGAATAGTCCCAGTGCTTTTGCGCCACCGGATTGAGCCACACCGTATGCGGATAGGTGCGCGTGATGCGCTCCAGCCAGACCGAGCCGGCCTCCTCGTTGACGTGTTCGACCGAGCCGCCGGGGACCATGATCTCGTAAGGTGACATCGAGGCGTCGCCGACGAACACCACCTTGTAGTCGTGCGGGTACTTGTGCAGCACGTCCCAGGTCGGCGTGCGATCGGTGAAGCGGCGCTTGTTCTGCTTCCACACACCTTCATAGAGGCAGTTGTGGAAGTAGAAATACTCCATGTGCTTGAACTCGGACTTCGCTGCCGAGAACAGTTCCTCAACCTGCTCGACGTGTGAATCCATCGAGCCGCCAATGTCGAAGAACACCAGCACCTTGACCGCGTTGCGCCGCTCGGGCCGCATGTGCACGTCGAGATAGCCCTGGTTGGCGGTTTCCTTGATCGTCGTTTCGAGATCGAGTTCGTCGGGCGCGCCGGTGCGGGCGAACTTGCGCAACCGCCGCAGCGCGACCTTGATGTTGCGGATGCCGAGCTCGACATTGCCGTCGAGATCCTTGAACTCGCGCTTGTCCCACACCTTCACGGCGCGGTTGTTGCGGTTCTTCTCCTGCCCGATCCGGACGCCTTCGGGATTGTAGCCATGGGCGCCGAACGGCGAGGTGCCGGCGGTGCCGATCCACTTGTTGCCGCCCTGGTGGCGGCCCTTCTGCTCCTCGAGGCGCTTGCGAAGCGTTTCCATGAGCTTGTCCCAGCCCATCGCCTCGATCTGCTTCTTCTCTTCCTCAGTGAGGTATTTCTCCGCGAGCTTCTTCAGCCACTCCTCGGGGATCTCGGCCTTGTCCATGGCGTCCAGCAGGCTTTCCAGCCCCTTGAACACGCTGCCGAAGACACGGTCGAACTTGTCGAGATTGCGCTCGTCCTTCACCAGCGCCGCGCGGGAGAGGTAATAGAAATTCTCTACCGTCTGATCGGCAAGGTCGGCGTCGAGCGCCTCCATCAGCGTCAAATACTCCCGTAGAGTCACGGGGACCTGCGCGTCGCGCAGCGATGTGAAGAATTGCAGGAACATGGCTGACAGATTGCCTGCCGGACCGCCAAGGTCAAGGGCCTGCTCGCGCCCGGGAGCCTGCTCACGCCAAAGGCCAGCGCATACCTGTCAGGCCTAGACCGGGTAGGTTTTTCAATTACAATTGAACCGTAAAGGGCTTATTCCGGCAGGGGAAATTCAATGAGCATCATTGCGGCGCTGATCATCGGCGGTATTGCGGGCTGGCTCGCCGGACTGATCGTGCGCGGTGCGGGCTTTGGGCTGATCGGCAATATCGTGATCGGCATCATCGGCGCGCTGCTGGCGAGCTGGCTGCTGCCGCAACTGGGCGTCAGCCTCGGCGCAGGCTGGGTTCGGGATATCATCAACGCCACCATCGGCGCGGTGATCATCCTGGTGATCCTGTCGCTGATCAGACGCTGACGACGACGTACCTGTTTCAATCGCGGCCGCCGAGACGGCGGTCGTTTACTGTTCAGGCCGCGAGCGGCCAAGGAACGAGCAACGAAGAGCAACAAGGCAACAGCTAGATGAAATTTACCGGCACCAAGGACTATGTCGCCACCGATGACCTCAAGGTCGCCGTCAACGCCTCGATCGTGCTCGAGCGCCCGCTCCTGATCAAGGGCGAGCCCGGCACCGGCAAGACCGTGCTGGCAGAAGAAGTCTCGAAGGCACTCGGCGCGCCGCTGCTGACCTGGCACATCAAGTCCACCACCAAGGCGCAGCAGGGCCTCTACGAATATGACGCGGTCTCGCGCCTGCGCGACAGCCAGCTCGGTGACGCGAGGGTCTCGGATATCTCGAACTACATCAAGCGCGGAAAATTGTGGGAAGCCTTCACCCACGACAAGCGCCCGGTGCTCCTGATCGACGAGATCGACAAGGCCGACATCGAATTCCCCAACGACCTGCTGCTCGAACTCGACCGCATGGAGTTCTACGTCTACGAGACCGGCGAGAACATCAAGGCGAGCCTGCGCCCGATCGTGATGATCACCTCCAACAACGAAAAGGAATTGCCGGACGCCTTCCTGCGCCGCTGCTTCTTCCACTACATCAAGTTCCCCGACGCCGACACCATGAGCCGGATCGTCGACGTCCACTTCCCCGGCATCAAGAAGCGCCTGGTCGAAGAAGCGCTGCGCATTTTCTTCGAGGTGCGTGAAGTGCCGGGCCTGAAGAAGAAGCCTTCGACTTCCGAGCTGCTCGACTGGCTCAAGCTGCTGCTGAACGAGGACATCACGCCGGAAATGCTCAGGGAGCGCGATCCGCGCAAGCTGATCCCGCCGCTGCACGGCGCGCTGCTCAAGAACGAACAGGACGTCCACCTGTTCGAGCGGCTGGCTTTCCTCAGCCGGCGCGAAGTATAATTCGCTAACGACTAGCAGCGCCAGAACCTAAAGTTCTGGCGTTTCGTTTCGCATCACGCGACAAGCAAAAAAGATCAGGGCAGATGAACGTTCAAACGCAGATCGACAAGACCTCACCAGGTGCCACCGAGCATTTCGACGTGCTGATCGCGGGCGCCGGCATCTCCGGTGTCGGCGCGGCCTATCACCTCACCACGCAATGTCCGGGAACGACTTTCGTGGCGCTGGAGACCCAGAAGACCTTTGGCGGCACCTGGAGCACCCACCGCTATCCCGGCATCCGGTCCGACAGCGACCTGCACACTTTCGGCTATCGGTTCAAGCCATGGACATCGGCACCGATCGCGACCGCCGCGGAAATCCTCAAGTACATGGGCGACGTGATCGAGGAGAACGATCTCGCCCGACACATCCGCTACCAGCACACCATCACCTCGGCGTCATGGTCGAGCGCGGAGAATCTCTGGACCATCGAGGCGACGCGCACCGACACCGGCGAGAAGCGCCGCTTCACCACCAATTTCTTCTGGATGTGCCAGGGCTATTACCGCCACACCGAGGGCTATACGCCGGAGTGGAAGGATATGGCCAAATTCAAGGGCCCGATCGTTCATCCGCAGAGATGGCCTGAAGATCTCGACTACAGGAACAAGCGCGTCGTCGTCATCGGCTCGGGCGCGACCGCAGCCACGCTGATCCCGGCGATGGCGCCAGATGCTGCGCATGTCACCATGCTGCAGCGCTCGCCGACCTATTTCCGCACCGGACGCAACGCGATCGAAATCGCGGAAGAACTGCGGAAGCTGCAGGTCGACGAGACCTGGATCCACGAGATCACCCGCCGCAAGATTTTGTTCGACCAGGATGCCTTCACCCGCAAGACGTTCAATGAGCCGGAAGCGGCGAAGAAGGATCTGCTGTCGGCGGTCGAAGCCTATCTCGGCAAGGATTACGACATCGCGACCCATTTCACGCCGAAATACCGGCCGTGGCGGCAGCGCATCGCCTTCATTCCCGACGGCGACCTGTTCCAGGGCATCAAGTCCGGCAAGGCCTCCGTCGTCACCGACGAGATCGATCGCTTCACCGAGAAGGGAATTCTGCTCAAGTCAGGCAAGGAGCTGGAGGCCGACATCATCGTCACCGCGACCGGCTTCCACCTCTCGGCCAATGGCGACATCGACTTCGCCGTCGACGGCAAGCCGCTCGACTTCGCCGACACCGTGACCTACCGCGGCATGATGTTCACCGGCGTGCCGAACCTTGTCTGGGTGTTCGGCTATTTTCGCGCCAGCTGGACGCTGCGCGTCGACCTCGTCGCCGACTTCGTCTGCCGGCTGCTCACGCACATGAAGGAAACAGGCGTGAAGAAGGTGACGCCGCAACTGCGTCCCGAAGACCACAACATGCCGCTGCTGCCCTGGATCGATCCGGAAAACTTCAATCCCGGCTACATGATGCGCGGCATGCACCTGCTGCCCAAGCGCGGCGACAAGCCGGAGTGGCAGCACAACCAGGATTACTGGGCGGAGAAGGATGAGTTCCCGAACATCGACCTGAAGGACAAGGCGTTCGTTTACGGCTGAGGCCCGGCGCTTCAGCGTGAAGACGTGGATGCCCGGCACAAGGCCGGGCATGACGGAGGTTTGCGCGAGGGGGTTCTAGGCCGACACCGGAAACCGCACCGCTTCCGGCGCGGTCTTGCCGCGGATCATGTCGGAGGCCTTGTCGGCGATCATCAGCGTCGAGGCGTTGAGGTTGGCCGAAATCATCCGCGGCATGATCGAGGCGTCGACCACGCGCAGGCCCTGCAGCCCGTGCACCCGCAACTGGTCATCGACCACGGCCCATTTGGTATCCGCCGGTCCCATGCGGCAGGTGCAGCCAGGATGGAACGTGGTGGTGCCGCGCTCGGTGGCGGCAGCGAGGAATTCATCGTCGCTCTGCACCTTGGGGCCGGGGAAATCCTCGTAGGCGTAATAGGGCGCGAGCGGCGCAGACTGCAGCAGCCGCCGTGCCAGCTTCATGCCGGCGACGACGACGCGGCGATCGATCTCCTCGACCAGGTAATTGGTCTGGATGATCGGCGGCGCGAACGGATCGGCGGAGCGGATGCGAACATAGCCGCGGCTCTCCGGCCGCTGCTGCCATGAGGCGACGGTCATCCCTGGCTCGTCCTCGAGCTGGCCCTGCACGCCTTCCTTGTAGCTCGCCGGCGTAAACGTCAGCTGCAGGTCGGAGCTTTCAGTGGTCTCGCCGGAGTGCCAGAAGCAATAGACCATGGTCGGCGACAGCGAGAGCAGCCCGCGCCGCGTCGTGGCCCATTTCAGCGCCTCGACCCACAGACTGAGGCCGCGCCGCAGTTCGTTGATGGTCCGGATGTTCTTCACCCGCGCAACCGAACGCGGCGCGTAGTGATCCTGCAGCCCTTCGCCGACGCCCGGCAGCGCATGACGAACCTCGATGCCGTGCGATTGCAACAGCTCCGGCGAACCGACGCCGGACAGCTGCAGCACCTGCGGCGAGTTATAGGCGCCGCCGGAGAGGATAACTTCCTTGCTGGCGCGCACCTCGACGGGCGTGCCGCCCTTGCCGCCTTTGAGGTAGCGCACGCCGACCGCACGCTTGCCCTCGAAAATGATGTTGGTGACATGCGCATGCGTCCGCACGTCGACATTCCCCCGCTTCCGCGCCGGATGCAGGAACGCTTTCGCAGCGCTCATGCGCAGGCCGTTCTCGATGGTGCGCTGGCAGTAGGACACGCCCTCCTGGATCGCGCCGTTGTAGTCGGGGTTGCGCGGTATCCCGAGGCTCATGGCGCCTTCCATGAAGGCCTCGCACAGCGGGTCGTTCCAGTCCATCGTGGTGACGGTCAGGCTGCCATCGCGCCCGCGATAGGTCTCATCGCCCTCCCCAACCCGTCGTTCCATCCGCTTGAAATACGGCAGAATGTCCGGATAGCCCCAGCCACGGTTGCCCTGCTGCGCCCAGGTATCGAAATCCTGGCGCTGGCCGCGGTTGTAGATATGGCCGTTGATGGAGGACGAACCGCCCAGCGTCTTGCCACGCGGCGCGTAGATGCTGCGGCCGCCGGTCCATGGCCCCGGCTCCTGCTGATAGGCCCAGTTGACGCTCTTCATGTGGAACGTCTTGATGAAACCGGCCGGCAGATGGATGTACGGATGCCAGTCGCTCGGCCCCGCCTCGAGCACACAGATTCGGGTGGCGGTATCTTCGCCGAGCCGGTTGGCGAGCACGCTTCCCGCGGAGCCCGCGCCGATAATCACGTAATCGAACGTTTCCATCTTGTCGCTTCTAGCGCGGCGTGAACGTTACCGCGTCTTCTCGTTGAGTTGATAGTTGAGATGGGCCTTCACCGTTGGCCATTCGCTGGCGATGATGCTGTAAACCACGGTGTCGCGCAACGTGCCGTTCGGCGCGATCTGGTGGTTGCGCAGGATACCATCCTGCTTGGCGCCCAGACGTTCGATGCCGCGCCGGCTCTGGTGATTGAAGAAGTGCGTGCGGAACTCTACCGCGATGCAATCGAGCTTCTCGAAAGCATGCGCCAGCAGCAGCAACTTGCACTGCGTATTGAGCGCGCTGCGCTGCACACGCTTGGCGTACCAGGTCGAACCGATCTCGACCCGGCGGTTGGCGGCGTCGACGTTCATGTAGGTCGTCATGCCCGCAATCCTGCCGTCGGCATCATAGACCGTGAACGGCAGCATCGCGCCTGCCGCGTACAGCGCGAGCCGCCGATCAATCTCCTTCTGCATGCTTTCCGCGGTCGGGATGAATGTGTACCAGAGCTTCCACAGCTCGCCGTCCCGCACCGCTTCGGTGAGCCCGTCGCATTGATCCTGCGACAGCGGCTCCAGCCGTGCATGCGCGCCTTTGAGGGTAACCGGTTCCAGGAAGGCCATTCAAGACTCCGATGCTGAGGCTCCGTCATTCCGGGATGGTGCATCAGCACCAGACCCGGAATCTCGAGATTCCGGGTTCGATGCTTCGCATCGTCCCGGAATGACGATCGCGCGTGTTCGCAATCGTCACTTGTTCAAATAATTCAGCGCCAGTCCAGATCGCGGCCAGTCCATCGCGATCAGTTCGCCCTTGCCCGACAGCGTGATATACGCCGTCTTCAGCTCCGGCCCGCCGAACGCGATGTTGGTGGTGACGCGGTCGCCGGTCGGGACCTGCTCGACCAGCGTGCCGTCGGGCGCGATCACCGAGATGCAGCCCGAGATCAGCGTCGCGACGCAGACATTGCCGTTTGCTTCCACCGCGAGCGAGTCGAACATCTGATAGCCGCCAAGGCCCGCGATCGGCTTGCCGCGCTCGCCGCGATAGATGACGTCGCGCGGCTTCAATGTTCCGGGCGCGGAAAGGTCGTAGGCCCAGAGACGCGCGGTCGGCGTTTCCGCGATGTAGACGGTGTTCTCGTCGGGCGAGAGCCCGATGCCATTGGCCGGCAGCACGCCATGCACGACCTCGACGACCTCCTTCATGCCCAGCTTCACATAGTACATCCCGCCGACATCCATTTCGCGGGCCCGGCGCTTGCCGAGTTCGGAGAACCAGAGGCCGCCGTGCTTGTCGAACACCAGGTCGTTCGGCCCGCGCAGCGCATGCTCGCCGCATTTGGCGACCACCGTCTCGACCTTGCCGCTTTGCAGATCGACGCGCTGGATCGAACCGCCCTGATAGTCGTCGGGCTGCGGCCCCGGCATGATCATCTTGCCGGTCGGAATCCAGCTGAAGCCGCCATTGTTGCAGATGTACATCTTGCCGTCGGGGCCGAGCGCCGCGCCGTTGGGGCCGCCGGGGATTTCGGCAACCACCTCCTTGCGGCCATCGGGATAAACCCGCGTCAGCCGCTTGCCGCGGATCTCGACCAGCACCACGGAGCCGTCGGGCATCACCACCGGCCCTTCCGGAAATTCCAGATCGGTGGCGAGAACGCGGATATTGGCCATGAAATCCTCCCGGCTTGCTTTTGGCTGCAGGCGGATTTCGGTTCGATTCCGCACGCGCAACATTTCGTTGCGTCATGTTATGGCAAAGCAGATCAGGCTTGCCAACCCGGCGACCTGCGCAACAGGTATTACCGGGGCGAGCGGCGGCGCGATGCCTGGACACAGGCGAATGAGCGTTGTCGGCTTACTCGTACAAATACCCGACCGGCTTGCCTTCGTTGCGCAACGGACGGACGTCCGTCCGCGTGATGATCTGACCGGCCAGACCGTCGATCTCATCGCGCTGGGTCGGCGTCCAGCTGCGAAGATTCTCGATGCCTTTCAGCAGGCCCAGCCGGAGGACCTGGGTATTTTCGCCCAGCCCCACCAGACTGATCGTGTTCTTGCCCGCCGTGACCGTGTCGCCGGTCGCAAGCTCGAAATTTTCGCCCGCGCTGTTCGTGAATTCGGCGGTGCCGCGAATGACGCGATAGATGACGACCTCGCCCTTCCCAAGGAAGGCGGTGTCCGCGGCCGCGGAGGCGCTCTTCGGCAACAGCGACTGGCCACGCGGATCGGTCGCGATGATATGTCCTGTTGTCAGGCGACCGCTCGGGACCTCGATCCCGATGTCACGCACGTAGACAGGCCCGGAGGATTTGATCGGCGAGCCTGCCGGCAGCGGCTTGAACAGTGCTTCCAGCTCCAGCGGGTCCTGCAGCCAGAAGCAGGCATCGGCCGGACGATCATGCAGCGGATGGCTCCAGGCCACACGTGGCGTTTCTTCTTCGTTGATGTGTTCATGATCCACCACCGTCGGATTGGGGAAGGTCGTGGGATCGGTAACGAAGGCTTCGAGGAATTTGCCGGAATAACCCATCGACATCGGATCCGGCACCACGGTCTGCGGCGTCTTCAGGTTTTCTTCGGTCGACAGTCCCGACCAGGTGTAAAACAGCTGGCGATGCACGATCGCGCTCTGCAGCATCACCGAACCGGGACCGACGTAGTAGAACCGGCCATCGTAATCGAAGGTGAACACGCCCGACGTCACCAGGACGAGCTGGTAACCGCCGGGCGGCAGGTGAAGATGGAAATCGGTAGGGCCGGTATCGGATCGGTAGATCGGCAGATTTGTCGAGACTTCGTGGAGCAGGAAGGTTTCGTTGTTGGCATGGAAGCCTTCGTTGGCGCGATTGTAGAGCGCCTGCGGGCGATAGGTCGGCTCGTGCGAAGCATTCCGCTCGCGATCGATCGCCACGAAATTCCTGTTGTTCAGGCGGAGAGGATCGCCGCTCGGGCGCGTCAGGCCAGGCCATTTCAGATCAACCGCGGCATGTATGTTCATGGCACCCTCCAATCCCTGAATTTCAGCGAGACCTGAGGCCTGTTCAATTGCTGCTCAGCTTTGGCAGGGCGCCCGGAATCGCCGGCTGACGGACCTATGCTGCAATGCGAATTCCGGGCCAGTTGGGGCGCGGAGCATCGCATCGACACCCGAGGGACGCTTCGGGGTAAGCCGATTGAGCAAAATTTAGGGAATACAGTGCGTTAGACAGTATGCTGCTTGATGCTGCCTTGTCCCTCATCGCCAACCTTGCAATTCCCGCGAACGATGACGAGAGTTGCCTTGCGTAAATTGTCGGCAAGGCTTGCCAGTTAAGACGCAGTCGATGGGGGAATTATGCTGATCACCGACGTCCGGGCGCACCATATCCGCATCCCCTATGACGCGGGGGTGGCGAGTTTCAAGCAGGGCGCCTCGGCGATTTCGGCGCTGGAAATCGTCATGGTCGAGGTCTCCACTGATGCAGGGATCACCGGCTGGGGCGATGCCTTTGCTTATGTCAGCCCGCGAACCAATTTGAGCGCCGTCGAGGAGATGATCGCGCCGCAGGCGCGCGGCCTTGAGGTCCCTGATGCGGTTGGCATTCCCGCCTTCATGGAGCAGATCCAGCGCAACCTGCATCTGTTCGGCCGCTATGGCATCACCATGTTTGCGATTTCGGCGCTCGATATCGCCCTGTGGGACCTTGCTGCGAAGGTGAAGGGCGTGCCGCTGAATCGCCTGATCGGCGAAGCCAAACGTACGCGGATTCCCGCCTATGCCAGCCTGCTGCGGATCGGCACTCCCGATCTCATTGCGCGCGAATGCGAGGCGGCGCTGCGGCTGGGCTACAAGGCGATCAAGCTGCACGAGACCACGACGCCTGCGGTATTTGCCGCGCGGCAGGCGATCGGGCCCGGCATTCCATTAATGGTCGACATGAACTGTCCGCTCGATGGCGAGGCCGCCATCGCTTTCGCGTATGCCTGCCGGGATGCCGCGCCGCTGTTCCTCGAAGAGCCGGTCTGGCCGCCGGAGGATTTTGCGACACTGGCCGAGGTGCGCAGCAAAGGCGGGCTCAACATCGCGGCCGGCGAGAATGCCTGCACCGCCTATCAGTTCCGGGAGATGATGAAGGCGGGCGCCGTGAGCCATGCGCAGCCCTCGGTGATCAAGGTCGGCGGCATCACCGAGTATCTGAAGGTCGCAGCCCTCGCCGATGAATTCGGCATCCGGCTTGCGCCGCATTCGCCGTATTTCGGACCCGGCTTCCTCGCGACGCTGCAACTGATGTCGCTGCGCGACGACGCCACCTTTGTCGAGGTGTTCTACATGAAGCGCGCGGCGTGTCTCTGGCGTGGCCGCATCGATGTCGATGCCAATGGCGATATCGAGGTGCCGCAGGGACCGGGGCTCGGCTACGAACCGGATCAGGCGGTCATGGAGCAATACCGGGTATCCTGATCCCCTGCCCGCTTCTACTTCGCGCCTTCCTTTGCCGGCGCGGCAGATTTTTTCGCATCGTCAGCAGCCCTGTTTTGCGCCGTCTGCAACTCGGCAACGAGCTTCTGCAGGCCCACCACCGCGTTCTTCAACGCCTCGATCTGCCGGTTGGAGGCATCGATCTTCTGCTGGTGGTCGGTGGTGAGTTTGGTGATCGTCTTCTGCAGGAAGTCGACATTGCTCTGCAGGCAACTGGTGCGCCGCTCCATGGTCTTTTCGACGGTGCAGATTTCGATTCCGGGAACGTCCTGCGCGTGAACGCTTGCAGGGAACGCTGCCATCAGCAGCACGGCGATCGATTTGATCCTGGCGGTTCGGCTAATCATCAATTCCTCATTCACATTGGCGTTCGCGGCACCAGGAACTTTCATCACGGCAATTTGCGCGATGCAGGCGGTCTACCTCACTGATACCACACTGATACCTCATTCGGGCGTTGTGCTTTCAGCAGTTACGTAGGTTGGATTTAGCCGCGATCCTCAGACCGGCGTTTGCAGGCGGCGGCAGTGGAGATTGGTTATATGGCAACGCGTGAAAAACGGCTCGCGCAGTTCGACGGCAGCGGAGACCCGCCGCCGGACCAGCCCGTCGAAGTGCTGTGCGAGGATCACAGCGGAACCTATCAGCTGCCCTTCGCCTGCCGCTGGATCGATGGTCACTGGCACAATGACAGGACCGGCGGTTTACTCGAGGCCACGGTGGTCGGCTGGCGGCTGCCGCGCGCGCAAAATGCCAGAGCCTGACGCGTCGCCGATTGTGTCAGAATGCGACGGGGTCGCGCGCCATCTTAACGTTCGGAACGACGGTGGAACGAACCGCGCCCGAATCACTGATCGTGCGCCGTACTCCGTTGTTCACGGCTAGATGTCGTCCATAATCCCAAGCGACGCCCAACATGCAGAACGACGACGAAGGGGTTCAGCTACCGGCCAACCACAAAGGTTAACTCCCTGCCCGTGTGCACCCTGCCTAATATTCGACCTCGAGCTCCTCGATGTCGGCCGGCTCGGCCTTCGCCGCCGCGACCCATTCCTGCATCTCGGGCATCGCCATGATGGTACTGGCGTAGGCCGCGAGCTTCGGTTCGAGCTTGACGTCGTAGGTCATGAAGCGGGTGACGACGGGCGCGTACATCGCATCCGCCATGGTGCGCTCGCCGAACAGGAACGGCCCGCCCGATTTGGCCAGGCATTCGCGCCAGATGGTGCAGACCCGGTCGATATCGGCCTGCGCCCGCGACCAGATCTTGAAGCCGGGGAAATGGCCCTTCAGGTTGACCGGCAGCGAAGCCCGCAGTGTGGTGAAGCCGGAATGGATTTCGCCGCAGATCGACCGGCAATGGGCGCGCTGGATGCGGTCCGCCGGCAGCAGGCCGGCATCCGGCATCACCTCGTTGAGGTACTCCGCGATCGCCAGCGTGTCCCAGACGGTGGCGCCGTCGTGCCGCAGGCACGGCACCAGGATCGATGACGACAGCAGCAGGATTTCGGCCCGCGCCGAGGCATCGTCGGGGGCGGTGATGACCTCCTCGAATTCGAGCCCCGAGAATTTCGTCAACAGCCAGCCGCGCAGCGACCAGGATGAGTAGTTCTTGCTGCTGATGGTCAGTGTGGTCTTTGCCATATGGCCTTCCCTCAAACGCAAACGCCCGCCTGGCAGGCCTGGGAGCCGCCCAAAGCCTGTGCGCCGGGCCATTTACCGAGCAAGCCACGTGCCAGTTTTGCAGGCGGCCTGCCCTGCTCTGGCTTCGATATTGCATGGCCCCGAGGGAGTAAGGCGGATGTGAATGATGCCAATGATGTACCAAGCCTACCAGAACCACATGGACCTGACGTCGCCATGGCGGACCGGGGCCGCGGCGGCCCTGAAATATCTCAACCTGGTGCCCCAGGGCATGTCCGACAAACTGTTCGGGCGGCTGGCCGCCTCGCTCGAACTGATCTCGCGCTCGACGCTGACCTATCACCGGCCTGCCTACGGCATCGACAAGGTGCTGGTCGGCAATCAGGAGCTGGAGGTAACCGAGGAAGTCACCTTCGCCACCCCGTTCGGCTCGCTGCTGCACTTCAAGAAGGAGAACTCGCCGGAGCAGCCGCGGCTGCTGCTGGTGGCGCCGATGTCCGGGCATTTCGCGACTCTGTTGCGCGGCACCGTCAAGACGCTGCTGCAGGACCACGACGTCTACATCACCGACTGGCACAATCCGCGCGACATTCCGCTTCAAGCCGGCCGCTTCGGCCTCGAGGATTACACCGACCACCTCATCACCTTCCTCGACAAGATGGGCCCGCGCTCGCACATGGTGGCGATCTGCCAGCCCTCGGTCTCGGCGCTCGCCGCGGCCGCCGTGATGTCGGAAGACAATCATCCCGCGCGCCCCGCGACGCTGACGCTGATGGCCGGCCCGATCGACACGCGGATCCAGCCGACCAAGGTCAACGAATTCGCCAAGAGCAAGCCGATCGAATGGTTCGCGGACAATCTGATCAACTACGTGCCGGTGCAGTGCAAGGGCGCGTTCCGCCAGGTCTATCCCGGCTTCGTGCAGCTCACGGCGTTCGTGTCGATGAACCTCGAACGCCACATCAAGCAGCACATCGATCTCGCCAATCATCTGGCCAAGGGCGAGAAGGAGAAGGCGGACGTCATCAAGACCTTCTACGACGAATATTTCGCCGTGATGGATCTGCCCGCGGAGTTCTACATCGAGACCGTGCGCGACGTGTTCCAGGAGCATCTGTTGCCGCAAGGCAAGCTGATGCATCGCGGCCGGAAGGTGGACCCGGCTTCGATCAGGCGCATGGGCCTGATGACGGTCGAGGGCGAAAAGGACGACATCTGCTCGATCGGCCAGACGCTCGCCGCGCAGGATCTCTGCACGGGTGTGCGCGCCTATCGCAAGGTGCACCACATGCAGGCCGGCGTCGGCCATTACGGCGTGTTCTCCGGCAAGCGCTGGAACAACGAGATCTATCCGCTGCTGCGAGATTTTGTGCATGTGAATTCGTGAGAGGTTCGCGCCCGTGTGATTGCAGTCAAGGTCACCGGCGCCGCTCCACACACAACCGTCGTCCCCCGCGAAGGCGGGGGACCCAGTAGGCCGCGGCTCATCGGTTCAATCACTGCTGTCCCTGGAATACTGGATCCCCGCCGGAGCCTGTCATCGGGCGGCCATTCGGCCGACCCGGTGGCGGGGATGACAACTGAATATGATGCTTCGTTCTCGCGACATGATTTGCCCGAGGTTTGCATTTCGTTGGCCCTCTCTCAAACTCAGAGGGCGCAGGGAAGACCGGGTGCGCGCTGCACCCGCGGTCTCGTGTGCAATTTGCGCACTAAAGACGCGCACACGAGCATACAGGTTCAGCGGGAGCATCCCGGCCTTCCCTGCGCAGTGGCTTTAAGGCTTATAACGTGATCTCCCCGGAGAACGGCTCTTTTGCCTCCGTCATCGGCGGGACACCTCCCGCCAACTTGACGCCAGCACCGCGACGTCAGGACCACACGACTTCGCCGTACGCATCATGCGCCTTCGTCTTGCGCGCAATCCGCGTCCACCGCATCTCACCGCACGTTCGTGACGATGGCCAACGCCCCTCATCCGCCGTGAGACGCGCAGATTCAATCACTGATTTGCCCGACGGCGCGAGCGGAATATTTTTGCGCGAAGGCATGGACAGGTTTTATTGATTTGCCCGTCGTGTTGGTTTGCCGCAGCTCACATACCGAGATTGCGCTTGCGTAAAACGCGAAGCAGCGCGCAATCCCGGCTGGCAGGCTGGGCAAGGCTCAGGTGCCGAGCTGAGCTCCTGGCGTGGAGTGCGAAATCTCCAGCTCCTCTTCGTTCATATCGGCGGATACGTCGGCGAACAGCGGCGTGCTCAGGTAGCGCTCGCCGGTGTCGGGAAGCATGCAGAGGATGTTTGCACCCTCCTCCGCCTCGGCCGCAACCTGGAGCGCCCCGGCAAATGTCGCGCCCGAGGTGATCCCGACGAAGATGCCTTCCTTCGTCGCAAGCTCCTTGCTGCACCTTATGGCATCGGCGCCCGATATCGGCAGCAGCCGGGAAATCACTTTCGTTGCGACCGCATCGCCGGTCAGCTTCGGAATGAAATCCGGCGTCCAGCCTTGCATCGGGTGCGGCTTGAACGTCGGGTGAGGACCCGCAGGCGTGCTGTCATCGTTCCGCGACTGCTCGATTCCGCTGCCCAGCAGCTGAGCGTCGGCGGGCTCACATACGACAATCCTGGTATCGGGCCGCTCTTTAGCCAGTACCCGGGCGACGCCCTTCAGCGTTCCGCCCGTACCGTAGCCCGTGACCCAATAGTCCAGCCGCTCGCCGGCGAAATCATCAAGTATCTCGCGCGCAGTCGTTTCCGTATGGATATCGGGGTTGGCTTCGTTCTCGAACTGGCGGGTCATGAACCAGCCATGGGCTTTGGCAAGCTCGTTGGCCTTGTTGACCATGCCGACGGCACGTTGAGCCGCAGGCGTCACGATGACCTTCGCTCCCAGAAATCGCATCAGCTTGCGACGCTCGACGCTGAACGGCTCTGCCATCGTAAGCACAAGCGGATAGCCCTTGGCCGCGCAAACCATCGCAAGGCCGATCCCCGTATTCCCGCTGGTCGCCTCGATCACGGTCTGCCCGGGCTTCAACTCGCCCGATCTTTCGGCGGCCTCAATGACGCCCAGAGCCAACCGGTCCTTGACCGATCCCAACGGGTTGAACGCTTCAACCTTGACGAAGAGGTTCACGCCTTTTGGGGCCAGACGATTGATTCTGACCACCGGCGTGTTGCCGACCGTCTCGAGGATGCTTCGATATTTCCGCCCCATGCGATTTCTCATTCCTTTTAAAATCACAATTCGTGCGTCCGCTCGTGGCACCTGGTTTGCCTCGACAGAAGGCAGACCCCCGTGGTGTGATTAACACTAGGGCATGGTTATACGTCTCGGTCCGGTCCGGATGGTTCAACGTATCTCTGTCGCGGCGTGCCAGGGCAGCCTCCGTTTCCGGCGAACGAGCGATCTCCGAAGACCGGGCTGATCCGCAGAACTCGATTGAGAATCAAGGCTGGCCGAAGCGCACAGTCCGTGTTTTGATTAGTTATTGTCCCGGTGTGGGGAATAGTCATTGCCAAGTGACCGCGTGGAGCGACGGCTGGCGGCTGTCCTGGCGGCGGACGTCGCAGGCTATAGTCGCTTGATGGGCTCAAGCGAGGAGCGAACGCTTGCGCAACTAAAGGCACTTCGAAGAACGCTCGTAGATCCGACCATCGCGGACCACCGCGGCCGAATCGTCAAGACGACGGGCGACGGCATGCTGGTCGAATTTGCAAGCGCAGTCGATGCGGTGCGCTGCGCGGCGGACATCCAGCGCGAAATGGTCAAGCAGAACGCCGATGTCCCGGAAGAATTGAGAATCGAATTTCGGATCGGCATCCACGTCGGCGATATCATCATCGACGATGACGACATGTTCGGTGACGGCGTCAACATCGCGGCCCGACTGGAGGGAATAGCAGAGCCAGGCGGCGTCTGCCTGTCTGACGATACCCATCGGCAAATTCGGGGCAAGGTCGATCTTCTCTTCGACGATATCGGCGAACAAATTCTTAAGAATATTGCCGAGCCAATGCGTGCCTGGCGCATGCGGCACTCCGGCGACGGCGTTCCGGAAAGCCAGTCAGATCCCTCCCCGATGCGCCGGTCTCATGCTCTCGCGCTACCCGACAAGCCGTCGATCGTCGTGCTGCCGTTCGACAACATGTCCGCCGAGCCCGGCCAGGATTACCTCGCAGACGGTATCGTCGAGGCGATAACGGCAACGCTCTCCTGCATTCGCTCGTTTTTCGTCATCGCCCGGAGTTCGGCGTTCACCTACAAAGGGCGGGCAACCAATGTTCGCGAAATCGGAAGGGAGCTCGGTGTCGCATACCTGCTGGAGGGCAGTGTCCAGAAGGCCGGCAATCGTCTGCGCATCACCGTTCAGCTGATCGAGACCGAGGGCGGCGCGCATGTCTGGAGTTCTCGTTACGATGGCACGATCGATGAATTCTTCGACCTCGAGGACCGGATAACACAGCAGGTGGCGGGCGCGCTGCAGCCGTCGATCCGCAGCGCCGAGATCGAGCGGTCGCGCCGCAAGCGTCCGCAGGATTTGGGCAGCTACGACTATACCATGCGAGCGATGCCCCACGTTTGGGCGCTGGAGAAGGACGAAAGCGCCAAGGCGCTCGAACTTCTCGAAAAGGCACTGAAGATTGACCCTCAGTATCCATTGGCTCTGGCCCTTGCTGGTTGGTGCCATGCCCAGCGTTCGGTCTACAACTGGTCGGACGACCTGGCAGCGAGCCAATCGACGGCGCGAACGCTCGCGGAGCATGCGGCGAACCTGAGCGGCGACGACCCTCTCATCCTCGCGGTGCTTGGCACGGTGCACACCTTTGTTCGCAATTACGGGACGGCGCGGGTGCTGCTGGAGCGCGCACTCGCGCTTGATCCCAACTGCGCCTGGGCCTGGAGCCGTCTGGGATGGGTCGAGAACTATGCCGACCAGCCGCAGAAGGCCATTGAACACTTCGAGCGCGCCCTGCGCCTCAGTCCAATCGATCCGATGAATTTCAACAACCATGCCGGCCTCGCCTCGGCCCACGAAGTTCTGCAGGACTACGACAAGGCCGCGGCGCTCTACCGTCGCGCGCTCCTGGAGCGCCCCAATGCAAACTGGATATATCGCAATCTGGCATCGTCCTTGTCGGGCGCCGGTCGTATCGATGAGGCAAGCCAGGCGTTTACCGAACTGTTACGGAGTTATCCCGATCTGACGATCTCGAAATTCAAGCAGGCAATGGTTTTTTCCGGCACCACCCTGGATCGGATGGCGGAGAATCTCCGAAAGCTCGGTTTACCGGAGTGACAAGGATCGACGCCGGGAGCGCGGTGGCTGCATCTGGCATATCGCTGTGCCCGCAACAAACAATTCCGCCGTGTTGATCTAGATCAAGACAGACATTCTGCCTGCGTTATCCGGTCGACTGTTTCGCCCACACCGGGATGCTCACTCTTAACGATGGAGGTCATCCATGCCCACCTATATCTCCCTCATCAACTTCACTCAAAAGGGTGCCGAGTCGATCAAGGACGGGCCAAAGCGCCTCGAAGCGGCAAAGCAGCGCTTCCGCGATGCAGGTGCCGAGTTGAAAGCCTTTTACCTCGTCACGGGCCAGTATGATGCCGTGTCCATTGTTGAAGCTCCGAACGACGAGGTAGTCGCAAAGCTCGCCCTGGGGACCGCGGCGCTCGGTTTTGTACGGTCGCAGACTTGTCGGGCGTTTCCAGAGAGCGACTACAAGACGATCGTTGCATCCCTGTAAGCGAGCTTCATATCTCAAGCACCAAGCCCCGGCCTCGTGCCGGGGTTTTGCTTGATGACGCGCCTAAAGCTCCTTGCCTATTGAGAAGCGAACTGGGGCCGCGGATTGCTGGATGCCTCGCCTTCGCCGGGCATGACGGAACTATCTGTGCATCCCGTGCTGCATCGCGAGCAGCACGATCACTGCCAGAGCCAGTGCGATCGTCGTGCATTTCCAGAACAGCAGCGGGTTGCGCTCGATCAGCGGTATCGATGACGTCGATAGATATCTTACGTTGGGATGGCGCAGGTCGAACAGGAATTCCGACAGGCTGTCGTAGCGCTTGTGGGGGTTGGGATGGACCGCCTTCTCCAGCGCGCCGTCGATCCATTGCGGCACGTCGCGGTCGGCGTGTGAGGCCGGACGGTAGACCAGCCCGTTGAACTGCGACCGCGTCCGCGCGTTCGCGATCTGCCCGCCATAGGGCAGCTTTCCCGTAAGCATCTGGTAGGTGAGGACGCCGAGCGAGAACAGGTCGGAGCGCGAAGTGGCGGGTTCGCCGAGGAAGTACTCGGGCGCGGTGAACTGCTGCGTACCGAGAATGTCATTGCGGTCGCCGGACGGCGCGGCCTCGACGACGCCCGGAACCATGGTCGAGCCGAAATCGATGATCTTCACCGTTCCCGTGGTGTCGATCATGATGTTTGCCGGACGGATGTCCTGATGCAGCATTTCCTTGCGGTGGAAGGCGCGCAGGCCTTTTGCAATTTGCTCGACGATATCGCGCACCGTCTCGAGGCTCGGCTTCGGGTTGTCGATCATCCATTGCGCCAGCGTCTGTCCGTCGATGTATTCGGTGACGACGTACAGGAAATTGCGCTTGCGCTGCAGCAGGCAGGGTTTGAGCACATGCGGGCTGTCGATGCGCCGCGCCACCCACTCCTCCATCATGAAGCGCTTCAGGTAATCGGGGTCCTCGCGCAGGTCGATCGACGGGATCTTGATGGCAACGACGGCCTCGGTCTCGATGTCGACGGCGAGATAAATGTGGCTGCGGCTGGAGCCGTGCAGTTCGCGCACGATCCGGTAGCCGTCGAACACCGCCCTCGCCTCCAGGAGCGGCGGCAGCGGCAACTCCTGCGGTTGCGCGAACACTTCGCTGGCTTCGCCGTCGGGCAATTCGTCGACGCGGACGATCTGGACGGTGAGGTTGTCCTTGCTGCCCAGTCCGAACGCCAGTTCGGCGATGTCCCGGGCGGCGCGGTCCAGATCGCCGGCAGAATCCTTGATGACCCTGGCCATCACGCGGTCGGCGACATGCTCGTAGATGCCGTCGGTCGCCAGCAGGAAGATGTCGCCGGGTTCGACCTTGAACGTCAGGTAATCGATCTCGACCTGCGAATTGGCGCCGAGCGCCCGGCCGAGATAGCTCTGCTCGGGCGAGACGACGACGCGGTGGTCGTTGGTCAGCTGTTCGAGCGAGTTGCCGGACAGGCGATAGATCCGGCTGTCGCCGACGTGAAAGATGTGCCCGGTGGTCGACTTGATGACCAGCGCCGAGAGCGTGCAGACGTAGCCCCTGTCCCGGTCGTAGGCGTACTGGCTGCGCGTCTGCGCGTGCAGCCAGGAATTGGTCGCCTCCAGCACACGCTGCGCCGACGTTCGCACCGACCAGGATTCGGAGGTGCAGTAATAGTCGGTGAAGAACCCCTTCACCGCCGATTCCGCGGCGACCCTGCTGACCTTGCTGGTGCTGATGCCGTCGGCCAGCGCGATGGAAATGCCCTTGAGGCTGAGCAACGGCTCGTCCGGGATCAGGACGCCATGGAAATCCTGGTTGGTTTCCTTGGCGCCCTTATCGGAATATTGCCCGATCGATATTTTCAGCGCGCGCGGCATTCCCGGCCTTCAGTGCAATGGGCCTCTCTCGTTGCGAGGAGAGGCCCATCTTCGCCTTGAGATCAAGCGGCGATACGCGACGACTGGCGCGAGGACGGCGCAGCCGACGCGTTGCGCGACGGGCCGGTCCTCACATGGGTCGCGTACAGCGTCAGTCCGGTGAAGGCGAGGCCGCCGACGAGATTGCCGACCACGGTCGGGATCTCGTTCCAGATCAGGTAATCCCACCAGGTGAACTTGCCGCCGAGCAGGAGTCCCGACGGGAACAGGAACATGTTCACGATGGAATGCTCGAAGGTCATGAAGAAGAACAGCATGATCGGCATCCACATCGCGATCACCTTGCCGCTGACATGGGTGGAAATCATCGCACCGACGACGCCCGCGGAAACCATCCAGTTGCAGAGCATGCCGCGGACGAAGAGAGTGAGCATCCCGGCCGCGCCATGATCGGCATAACCGACGGTGCGGCTCTCGCCGATGGTGCCGATCACCTGGCCGACCTTGTCCGGCGGCTGCGACCAGCCGAAGGTGAACACGATCGACATCATCACGGCGACCGTGAACGCGCCGGCGAAATTCCCGATGAAGACGAGGCCCCAGTTGCGCAGCACGCCGCGGAGCGTCACGCCCGGTCGCTTGTCGATCAGCGCCAGCGGTGCCAGCACGAACACGCCGGTGAGCAGGTCGAAGCCGAGCAGGTACAGCATGCAGAAGCCGACCGGAAACAGCGCGGCGCCGACGATCGGCACGCCGGTCTGCACGTTGATGGTGATCGCAAACGCCGCGGCAAGCGCGAGGATCGCTCCGGCCATGTAGGCGCGGATGACCGTATCGCGCGTCGACATGAAGATCTTGGATTCTCCGGCGTCGACCATCTTGGTCACGAATTCCGAAGGCGCGAGATAGGCCATTCCAGTTCCCCTTGTTCAGCAGGATTAGAAGCGAGCGCCGGCAAACGTGGCCCACGCTGATGAAAGTGAGAGGCAAACCGTCCTGGCGCGGCCGATGCGACGCGTGCGCAGAACAGCTGAGTTCTGCGTCGGCGTCGCGGAAACAAAGTCACGCTCGATCGGAGACAGAGATGCGCAAGCTTTCCGGGATAGATTTTCCTGGGAAATGGTCCCGATGACTGCTCCGGGCGCCTCGGCGAGGTCACCCAATCCCTGCGCCTTTGCCAACGCTGGCTTCGGCAATCCGTAGGACGGCAGTCGTCATTGACTGAGGACTGATTAAGCAATCAATGTGCCAACCGGGGATTTGCCAGTTGCAGCAAAAAGGTTCGTGATTGCAACGGATTATCGTCGCGCCGCAGGTGTGCCGCCAGAGGCGCAATGCCCTCAATTTGTGCAGCTGCTCATAAGTTGGCGCTCGCCGTCCCCTCCTCGTCATTCCGGGGCGCGCAAAGCGCGAACCCGGAATCCATCTCACACCTTGCGCTGCGGCTAAATGGATTCCGGGCTCGATGCTTCGCATCGCCCCGGAATGACGGCGGATAGTCGGACAGCCTCTACTTCGTCTGCGTTCGCACCGGCCGGTCCTTCAGGCCGTTATTGTCATAGGCCTTGCGCAGCATGCCGCTGGCTACCGCTTCGTTCATGAACTTCACCACGAACGCCAGCGACTGCGGGTGATCGGGCGGCACGGCTACCGCCGTCACGGTCTGCTTGAAGGTCTCGTCCAGCACGCGCGTGCCCGGAATCTTCTTCGCCATCGCATTGAGCTGGTCGCGCGACAGCGCGAACGCATCGACCTCGCCCTTCGATAGCAGGCCGAAAATTTCGTCGTAGCTCTGATAGCCCGTCACCTTGGCGTTCTTCAGATGAACGATCGCGCCGCGCATGGTGGTCGTGTTGTTGACGGCCGCGACTTTTGTCCCGGGCTGGTCGAGGGTTGCAAAATTCGTCACCGTCGAACCCGGTTTGGTGATGTAGGTGGCGTCGGCGACCTCATAGATCGGGCCGAACGACATCCGCCCCTCGCGCTCGGGGTCCTTCGGCAGGAAGGTGACGTCCCAGGTTCCCTTCGAAGTGGCGTCGACGATCTGGCCCGAGTTCTGATGCGCGACATATTCGACGGGCACGCCGAGCTGCGCCGCCATCTCGCGGCCGAGATCGACCGGGACACCGGCATAGCCGGTTTCGGTTTTGGTCGACCAGAATGCGCCGCCGGCCGGGCTGATCGCGATCGCCACCCGCAACTTGCCGGTCGGCGCGATCTCGTCTTTCAGCGCATCGGCGCCGGCGGGCGTGGCGGTCATGATTGAGATCCCCAGGACAATGCCGGCCATTCCCGGCAGGATTCGATTGAGCATCGGGCGCCTCCCCTGGCCCGTTGTGCCGGGCCCTCGGCGTTCAGCTTTTCTTTTTCTTCGCCGCACCCTTCTGCCCCGGCGCGGCCGGCATTGCCGGCTTGGCCGGCTCGGTCTCGAACTTTCCGATCGCGATGATCTGGACGCGCGCATTGGCCGGCGCGGCCGGACGACTGGTATCCTGCAACTGTTCCTCGCCGAGGCCAAGCGCCTGCAGCCGCTTCGGCGCCACCTTGAAGGTGTTGATCAGCACATCCCGGAGCGAATCGGCGCGCCGCTGGCTCAGGATCAAATTGTGGTCGCGGCGCCCGGCGGATTCGACGTGATCGACGATCAGATAGCGATAGGGCCGCAATTTCGGATCGGTCAGCGCGTCGGCGATGCTGCCGACGGTCTGGTAGGAGGCCGGCCGGACCAGGGAAGAATCCGGGTCGAACACGATGTCGAAACGGACCTGCGGCAGTTTTGATAGTTGCGGCGCGATCGGCGGCCGCTTTTGCGGCTGCGCATCCGCCCTCGCCTTGATGCGTTCGGCGGCCTGCTGGCGCAGGGCGGCGAGGTCGATATCCACTTCCTCGCCGGAAGCAAGCTTCTCGATGATATCAGCGGTCGAGGTCGCCTGCGCGCGCGCCGCCGCCGTCGGCCAGGCCAGCACGGACAGGGCGCCGAGCAACAGGCCGATGTCCCGCATCCCCCTCTTCACCGAACGCATCAGTTATACCCCGCAGCAGTGATTGCCTTGTTGCAGTTCGGGGTGGCCTTCTTTGTCGATTCCATCAGGCATTGCAGCCCCTTGACCGGATCGGTTCGCACCTCGCCGCAGAACTTGTTCAGTTCCCAATTGCAGAGCCTCACAAGCGAGGTGCGCGCGGTGATGCGCTGCTGGATGGCGCTCAGCGCCGTGGGATAATCAGCCTTGCACTTGGCCGACACCACGTCCTGGTTGCGATTCAGGCATTCCCTGAGCCGGGTGGCGTCGAGATTTACGCCGCGGCAATTGTCGTCGATGTCCTTGCCGCAGCTCGCCGCAAGCATGGCTGCGGACTCCTCGAACTTCATGGCCTGCTGGGCCGAGGCCAGTGAAGGCATTGATATCGCAAAGATGCAAAGCAAAAGCCGGATTCGGGTCATGGGCGCACCTCACACAAGGAGGGTAGCGATGGTCAAGTGTTCTGTTTGAGTTCACGCACCGCCGGCAGATCTGTTGCGCCGCAGCAAATCGTCGCGGGTAGCCGCGGCCCGTTTGCCCCGATATGCAATAGTTCCTGCCCCGAGAAGTTCTGGGTCATTCCGGGCTGGTGCGTTAGCACCAGACCCGGAATCTCGAGATTCCGGGTTCGATGCTGCGCATCGCCCCGGAATGACGCTGCAATCGCTGACAGAGTGACGACCCCATGAGTTCGACAGTCGCGTTTCTGGCCTCCTTCATCTCGATCCTGATCGGCGTGGCGATGGGCATGGTCCTGAAGCGGGTCCTGCCGGCCGAACTGCTCGAGGGCGGATCCAAGGAGGCGATTCGCCTGAGTGCCGGCTTCCTCTCGACGCTGGCTGCGCTCGTGATCGGCCTGATGATCGCCTCGGCGAAAAACACATATGACAGCCAGAACACCAACATCCGGCAGCTCGGCACCAACGCCGTGCTGGTCGACCAGATGCTGACCAAGTATGGGCCGGAAGCTAATGCGGCGCGCACCCTGTTGCGGGAAATCATCCCGTCTGCAACCGCCCGCATCTGGCGGGAGAACCTCTCGGGCAAGAGCGGCGGATCGGCCTTTATCGTCAGCGGGATGGCCGAGCGCTTCTACAACGCGGTTGAAGGGCTGCATCCCGCCAATCCAGAACAGACCTCGCTGAAATCCCGCATCATCCAGCTCACCACCGACATGGGCCGGACGCGGCTGATGGTGTTCACCCAGGGCGACGACGGGATCCCGCTGCCGTTCTTCGTGGTGCTGGTGTTCTGGCTGGTGGTGATCTTCGCGAGCTTCAGCCTGTTTGCCGAACCGGGCCTGATCGTGGTGGCCTCAACGCTGGTGTTCGCGCTTTCGGTTTCGAGCGCGCTGTTTCTGATCGTCGATCTCAGCCATCCCTTCCAGGGACTCATGCAGATCTCGAACCATCATCTGCACATGGTGCTGCCGAAGATCGAGTAGCGCGGACGGCGGCCTATCCAGACCATCCATCGGCCGGTATCCTCTGCGGCAAAAAAGCAGAGCGGGAGCGAAACGTTTGATGCCTAAATCCGGTTTTGATGCGGAATTCGATGTCGTCGTTGCGGGCGGCGGTTCCGCCGGGTGCGTGCTGTCCGCCCGGCTGACGGAAAATCCAAAAGTATCGCTTTGCGTCATCGAGGCCGGCGGACGCGATCGCAATCCCTGGATCCACATCCCGATGGGCTTCGGCAAGCTGGTCCCGAACCCGAAGATGAACTGGGGTTACGAGACCGATCCCGAGCCCGGTCTTGGCGGCCGAACCGTGATCTGGCCGCGCGGCAAGGTTTTGGGCGGCTCCGGTTCGATCAACGGCCTCGTGTTCCTGCGCGGCGCCCCCAGCGATTATGACGAATGGCAGCGGCTCGGTGCGCGTGGCTGGGGCTACAAGGACGTGCTGCCCTATTTCAAGCGGATGGAGCACTGCGCCGATGGCGCCAACGAGTGGCGCGGCACCGGCGGCCCGATGACGGTGTCGAACATCAAGCGCCCCTCGACGACGGCAAGGGCATTCGTGGAGGCCTGCGAGCGCCTGCAGTACCCGCGCAACCCCGATTTCAACGGCGAGCGCATCGACGGCATAGGCTTCGCACCGCTCAACGTCCACAATGGCTGGCGCCGCTCGACGGCGGTCGGATATCTCAAGCCGAACCTCAGCCGCAAAAATCTCGAGCTGATGACGAAAAGCCGGGTCCGCCGCATCCTGTTCGAGGGGAACCGCGCCATCGGCGTCGAGATCGAGCGTGACGGCCAGATCCGGCGCATCGGCGCGCGACGCGAACTGGTCATCTCCGGCGGCGCGATCAACTCTCCGGTGCTGCTGCTCGCCTCCGGCATCGGCCCGGCCACTGAGCTGGCCGGGCTCGGCATCGACGTGAAGCACGATCTCCCCGGCGTCGGCAAGAATTTGCAGGACCATTACCAGTCGAACTTCACGTTCAAGACCAACGCGACCGATACGTTGAACGAGGCCGTGATGAGCCCGGCCAAATCGGTCAAACTCGCGCTCGAATGGCTACTCAGGGGATCGGGCCAGCTCTCGGTCGGCGCGACCGAAGCTACCCTGTTTGCCAAATCAGCCCCCTCAGAGCCGGTGCCTGACATCCAGTACCAGTGCCTCAATTTCTCGACGGACGGCTTCAAGACCGGCCTGCATCGCTGGCCGGGATTCACCTTTATCTGGAGCGTCTGCCGGCCGAAGAGCCGCGGTGAGATCACACTGCGCGATGCAGAGGGACGCACGCCACCGCGCATCCAGGCCAATTACCTGACCGACCCCGACGACATGCGCGTCATGCTGGCGGGCTTTCGCATTGCCCGGCAGATCGTCGCGACCGAACCGTTTCGCTCGCTGGTGACCGAACAGATCAGGCCCAATCCTGATATCACCAGCGACGAACAGGCCGCCGATTACGTCCGCAACGTCGGCTCGACCGTCTATCATCCCTGCGGCACCTGCCGGATGGGCGAGGATGACGGCGCCGTCGTCGACAGCGAACTTCGCGTTCGCGGCATCGATGGCCTGCGGGTGGTCGACGCATCCGTCATGCCGGCGATGCCCTCGCCGAACATTCATCCGGCGACCATCATGGTCGCCGAGAAGAGCTCCGACATCATCGCCAGATCGCTGGCGGGCTAACGGGCGATCAGTTTGCCTGCGCCGCCGGCGTCTTGATCTCCTGCGGCAGGATGACGGCGGCCACGATCACCAGCAGGCAGAGCGCGCCGAATGCCTGCAGCATGGTGGAAAAGCCGCCCCGCTCGTAGAGCCACGCCACCAGGCCGACGGAGGCGCCCGCCGCGGTGAAGCCGACGAAGTAGCGCACCGAATAGGCGCGCGAACGCCATTCGTCGGTCGTGTACTTGCCGACCATGGCGTCGTTGACGGTGACCTGCCCGAACGCGCCCATCACGATGCCGATGGAGGCGATGATCAGCGGCAGGTTCGACAGCGACGCCGCGATATACATGAACGGCGCCAGCAGGAACGACAGCGGCAGCATCACGGTTTTCAGCGAATAATGGTCGATCAGCCTGCCGATGGTGTATTGCGTCATCGCACCGAAGACATAGACGCTGGCCGCGATGATCCCGAGCATGGCCGGGCTGCTGGTCAGGCCGGCGAGCCGCTCGGCGAACAGCTTTGGCATCGCCACCGTAATGGCGTTGAAGGTTGTGGAGATCGCGATCACCACGATCAGCAGGGCCAGCAAAACCCGCCACATATCCTGCTTGGCGATGCGCGCCTGCGCCGCCGCCTGCCTGGTGCCGGTACGGTCCTCGTGCACCACCATCAGGGCAAAAGCCACGCCGATCAGGATGGTGATGATGCCAGGAACCACGAAGGCCGCACGCCAGCCGAAATATTGCCCGATCACGCCGGTGACCAGCGCCGACGACGCCACGCCGAGATTGCCCCAGACGCCGTTCAGGCCCATCTCGCGGCCGAGCTTGTCGGCATAGGACACGATCATGGCGGTGCCGACCGGATGGTAGATCGAGGCGAACAGGCCGATTGCCAACAGCGCCGCGCCGAGTTGCAGTGGCGTCTGCACGAAGCCGACCGCGATCATCGAGGCGCCGATGCCGGCAAAGAAGATCACCATCATGTGGCGGCGACTCCAGCGGTCACCGAGCCAGCCGGTGATCAGCGAGCCCGCCCCGAAGGCGACGAAGCCCGGGGTGGCGTAGGGCAGCAGTTCCGAATAGGCCATGCCGAGCGCCGGGCCCATGATGATGACGGCGGCCGCGAAAATGAGCATCGCGTAATGGTCGATGAAATGGGCCGCATTAACGAATGCGATCACCCTGGAGGGGCTGTTCATGGTCGATTCCCGAATCCCGCAAAATTCCGAAATAGGTTATACGGGGTAGTCCTGACGGGATGTCGCCAATGAATATCGCCGAGAAGCCAATTGCCGCCATTATCGGCCGCCTGACCTCGACCGGCGACGGCATCCACATGATCGCGAACGGCTACAGGAAGGGTCATCGGATCGGCACCCACATGCACCGCGAGGCACAGCTGGTCTATGCAGCCAAAGGCACCATGCAGGTGACCACCCCGAAGGGGCGCTGGCTGGTGCCGCCGGACCGCGCGGTCTGGGTGCCGGCGCTCTCGGAACACGCCATCGACGTGCTGGCCGACATCGAAATGCGGACGCTGTATTTCGACCAGGCGTGGCTGAAGCGCGAGCGACGAAGTGCCAGCCTGGCGCAGGAATTCGTGGTGCGGGTATCGCCGCTGCTGCACCAGGCGATCCTGGCGCTGTTCGACGAGCACAACACGCCCGACCGCACCGCGCTTCTGATCCAGCTCGCCATGCTCGAATTGCACCGGGCGGAGGATTCCGCGACCTTCGTCCCGTTGCCGCATGAGCCGCGCTGCCGGCGCGCCGCCGATATCGTGCTGGCGGACCCGACCGGCGCCCACGAGATCGAGACACTGGCGCGCGAGGTCGGCACCTCGGCGCGGACGCTGTCGCGGCTGTTCTCGGCGGAGACCCAGTTGAGCTTCAAGAGCTGGTGCCAGCGCGCCCGCGTCGCGGCCGCCATCGAACGGCTGTCGACGGACGCCGGCGTCTCGGTCAAGCAACTCGCTTCCGAATTGGGCTATGCCAGCGTCCCGGCGTTTTCCCACGCCTTCCGCCAGGTCACCGGCAAGACGCCGACGGAATTCGCCGCGAAGGCTTGAATGATTCTATCGGGGTAGCCGCGACATACTTACGTATGATGCCTGCGTTATTGTGATCGGCAGCGCACAAAATCCCGTGTAAGATTCTGCAAAACCCATTGGAATTGACTCAACGCATGGCCAACGCCTTCTTCTCCGACCTGCTCTCGACGATCGCAGATCGCGGCCGCACCCTGCTTCGGCGCGGTGAGCCCTCCGTCGCCCGCCAGGATGGTTCGGAGATGCTCGAGATGTGCGAGGCGCTGCTGTCGGGCCGGGGCGAAGCCACCGGGACCGCGATGGCGCGCGACGTGCTCGACCGCTACCACGACCTCGACGCCGCCGGCCGGCTGACGTTCTTCGAGGCGCTGGCGCGGGATTTCGGTCCCGACCGCGAGAAGCTGTCGCGGGCGATCGAGAACTGGCGCGCCCAGCCGAACGGCAGCGATGCCAGCGATCTTCACTTTGCCTCAGAGCCGCGGCGGCAGGAGCTGATCCGCCGGCTCAACCGCGCGCCCGGCGGCACCAGCGACCTGGTGGCGATGCGCGCCGACCTGCTCGCCCTGATGAAGGGCAACAAGGATCTGGCCGCGCTCGACCGCGACGTCGTGCATCTACTGTCTTCTTGGTTCAACAGGGGATTTCTCGTGCTGCGCAGGATCGACTGGTCGACGCCAGCCAATATTCTGGAACAGATCATCCGTTACGAGGCCGTGCACGAAATCCGCGACTGGAACGATTTGCGCCGCCGCATCGATCCCGTAGACCGCCGCTGCTACGCCTTCTTCCACCCGCAGCTCACCGATGAGCCGCTGATCTTCGTCGAAGTCGCGTTGACCGAGACGATCCCGACCGCGATCGCGCCCCTGCTCGCCGCCGAGCGTCAGCCAGTGCCGATCGAACGGGCGCGCACCGCCGTGTTCTATTCGATTTCCAATACGCAGAAGGGACTTGGCGGCATTTCCTTCGGCAGTTTCCTGATCAAGCAGGTGGTCGAGGAGTTGCGGCGCGAATTGCCGAAGCTCGACACGTTCGTGACGCTGTCGCCGGTGCCGGGCTTCATGCAGTGGTTGAAGCAGGCCGACGATGTTCCGGTCACCGACGAGGAACGCACCCTGCTGGAAAGCCTCGACAAGCCCGACTGGTTCGAGAATCCGGAGCTGACCGCGCAATTGCGCGCCGTGCTGGAGCCGCTGGCGGCGCATTATTTCCTTAAAGCCCGCACGCCAAAAGGCCGGCTGATCGATTCGGTGGCGCGCTTCCACATCGGCAACGGCGCGCGGCTGGAAAAGATCAACTGGCTCGGCGACCTCTCGCCCAAGGGCCGGCGCGAATCCGCAGGGATCATGGTCAATTACCTCTACCGGCTCGAGGACATCGAGAAGAACCACGAGGCCTACGCCAACCAGGGCGAGATCGCCGCTTCCAGCGCGGTGAAGAAAATGCTCAAGACCGAGGGCCGGCGGCTGCTGGATATGCGGCTGTCTTAACAGCCGGCGACGGATCTGACGCGGGTAACGGCCCTGCGTATTGTGTAGCCCGCATGAGCGCAGCGACATGCGGGACAACTCTTTCCGAACGCGAGCCTTTGAGAGAGACCCCGCATGTCGCTCCGCTCATGCGGGCTACGATTTCTCAGATCTTGTACTCATACAGCAACCGGGCGCGGATGGTGCCTTCGAGCGCCCTGATGTCCGCGAGCACGCGTTCGCCGTCGGCGGCGGACGCATCGGCGTCCAGCACGACGTAACCGACGTCGTGGGCGGTCTCGTAATATTGCGCGGCGATGTTGACGGCGTGGCGCGCCAGCACTTCGTTCAGGCGCCCAAGCATGCCCGGCAGGTTACGCTGCACCTGGATGAAACGCGTGCCTGCCGGCCGCGGCGGCAGTTGCACCTGCGGGAAGTTGACGGCGCCCATGGTCGAGCCGGAATCGCTGTAATCGATCAGCTTGCGCGCGACTTCGGCGCCGATGCGCTCCTGCGCTTCCTCGGTCGAACCGCCGATATGCGGCGTCAGGATGACGTTCTCCAGCCCCTGCAGCGGCGAGACGAAGCGCTCGGCGTTCGAGCGCGGCTCGACCGGAAAGACGTCGACCGCGGCGCCGCGCAGCCTGTTCTCGCGCAATGCCTCGGCGAGCGCATCGAGGTCGACGACCGTGCCGCGGCTGTTGTTGATGAAATACGCCCCGTGCTTGATCGCGCGGATCTCCTCGCGCCCGATCATGCCGTGCGTGGCTGATGTTTCCGGCACGTGCAGGCTGACGACGTCGCTTTGCGCCAGCAACTCATGCAGGCTCGCGGTCGGCTCGGTGTTGCCGTGGCGGAGCTTGTCGGTGTGGTCGTAGAAGATCACCCGCATGCCCAGCGCTTCCGCGAGGTTGGAGAGCTGCGAGCCGATATTGCCGTAGCCGATGATGCCGAGCGTCTTGCCCCTGACCTCGTAGCTGTCGTCGGCCGACTTGTCCCAGCGCCCGTCATGGGCGGCGTTGGAACGCGCGACGACCCGGCGCAGCAGCATCACGATCTCGCCGATCACGAGTTCTGCCACGCTGCGCGTGTTGGAGAACGGCGCGTTGAATACCGGAATGCCGCTGCGGCGTGCGGCGTCGAGGTCCACCTGGTTGGTGCCGACGCTGAAACACCCGATCGCGATCAGCCGGTCAGCGGCTTCGAGAACCTCCGGGGTGATCTGCGTACGCGAGCGGATGCCGAGCAGATGCACGCCCTTGATCGCCTCCCTGAATGCATCGCCCTCCAGCGCCCTGGGCAGCCGCGTCATATTGGAATAGCCGGCAGCTTCGATCAGCTGCACGGCGCTGTCGTTGACACCTTCGAGGAGCAAGACCCGGATCTTGTCCTTGGCTAGCGAGAGTCGGGGAAGCGGAGTGGCCAAGAGCGTGGCGTCCTTCAGCGATGGATGAACAGTGAACAGGCGGCCCGAAAGATCCATGATCGGCGGCAGGGCGAATGCCCTGCCGGGCCACCGATTCCGGCCCTTCCTATGGCATCCGGCCCTACGTCGCCAGCGCCTTCATTTCCTTGTAGAGATCGGATTTGCCCTCGAACCCGATGCCCGGCAGGTCCGGCATGGTGATGTGGCCATTCTCGACGCGAACGCCGTCCGGGAAGCCGCCATAGGGCTGGAACAGGTCCGGGTAGCTCTCGTTGCCGCCAAGGCCGAGGCCGGCGGCGATATTGAGCGACATCTGGTGGCCGCCATGGGGAATGCAGCGGGCGGGCGACCAGCCGTGGGTCTTGAGCACCGCCAGCGTGCGCTGGTATTCGCACAGGCCATAGGACAGCGCGCAATCGAACTGCAGCCAGTCGCGGTCCGGCCGCATGCCGCCGTAGCGGATCAGGTTTCGCGCGTCCTGATGGCTGAACAGGTTCTCGCCGGTCGCCATCGGCGCCGGGTAGAATTCGGCGAGCGCCGCCTGCAGCGCATAGTCGAGCGGATCGCCGGCTTCCTCGTACCAGAACAGCGGATAGTCCCGCAGCATCTTGGCGTAGGCGATCGCGGTTTCCAGTTCGAAGCGGCCGTTGGCGTCGACGGCGAGTTGCGCGTCCTTGCCGATCTCCTTCAGCACGGCCTCGATGCGCCCGCGGTCTTCAGCGATCGATGCGCCGCCGATCTTCATCTTGACGACATTGTAGCCGCGGTCGAGATAGCCGCGCATCTCGCCTCGCAGCGCCGACAGGTCCTTGCCCGGATAGTAGTAGCCACCGGCGGCAT
>JAESGP010000130.1_pt1 | contig 47297 bp, 89 predicted proteins | sample 9269741 | NCBI WGS metagenome assembly JAESGP01 (sample SAMN15720684, study PRJNA650882) | algae metagenome | isolation source: Desmonostoc vinosum HA7617-LM4 and co-occurring heterotrophs from cave wall | place: USA: Waikapalae cave, Hawaii | collected 2011-05-27 | reverse complement strand
CGCCGCGCCGCGCTATGAAGCTAACGATCAATTCAAACCCGTCTGCACATCAATCAACACAAAGGAAAAAAGTTGGCTAAGTGTGGCGATGTAGTAACGCTGTGGCCAATGGCCGTCCCGATGCGTAAATCTCGCCAAATCAGCCCTGCGTAGGAACATGCTGTAGTTGGCCCGCTTAACCCAAGGGTGCGGAGGAACGACTGCGACGCCACGATGCGAGAATACAGCATCTATGTCATGGGACCAGACGGCATCGTTATCGAGCGAATAAACCTGTCTTGCGCTAATGATGCCGAGGCGCTTGATCAAGCCGAAAAGCTCTCCTCAGGAAGGAGACTTCTTCAGCTGTGGCAAGGCATCCGCTTTATTGCGACATTTCTTCCCCAGCCGACGATTCAGTAGTGCCGCACAGCGTCAGTGGGTACTGGCGGCCGGAAGGGTCTCGATCAAAGTCATGTCCGCATCCCGCACGGTGACACACCGCCCGGTTTCGCGCGCAATCCTTCGCGCCACCTTGATGGCGGCATTCTCATCCTCCATTTCAAGGACAATGATGCTACCCATCCCCGAGAATGCATCGGGATTGGATACCGAGACTATGATCGGAGGGTGACTCATAAAAGGACCTCCCCTGAAAACGCGCTTGAAGTGGCGTCCGCGATCCGCCGCGCCTTGATCCAAATCAAGCATTCCAACATCGGCGCATGACAGCCTGGTTTATCGTAAACACGAAACGTCTATGATCGATCCTCAGCAAAGCGATGTCGGACGACGTGTGGTCTACCAGCCTCCGGGAGCTGGCCGGAGGTACGGCGTCATCAGTGCGATATACCCGCGGCGGGTGTTTATCCGACTAGATGGTCAGAACTACAGCCGAGCGGTCGATCCGGCCAATCTGAGGTTTGCCGAAAGGACGACTAAAGGTCACCAAGACGACGGTGGTCACGACCAATCAGCGCTGCCCAGCGGCTGACTTGGCAAGGAATCCAGAGGCAGAACGTGCCAGCAACGTGGTATGTGACTGTTGAAATGCATAAGAGCGGCGTCCTGCCAAGGCCACGACACCCGCGAATGTCCACCACCTTCGAGACTGAAACCGAAGCCAAGAATTTCGCGCGGGCCAAGGTGCAGGAAGGCTTGATAGTTTTTGCGGGTACGGTCAATCCTCACTTGCCGAGACGGGTAATTCTTTCGCAAGACATTGCGGCTTGGGTAGCGGAAGAGAGCGGGTAAGGATCGTGCCGGATTGTCCGTTGGTACAATGGGCTGTAACCCGCCGCTGCGATAAATTTGGTACATCGGCGCGGCTCTCTTACCTATTTGGGGGGCAGAATGCTCGACCGCATCACTCAGGGCGATCCCCAAAACCCGCTTTTTCACTTTGGCATTGATTGTCGAATGCCCCCTATCACGGTGAAGGAGTTCACCTACGAGAAGGGGGAATCAATCTACCGGCAGAATGCAGCCGCCGAGTACGTCTATCAGGTCAAGACGGGTGCGGTACGAACTTACAAGTTGCTATCCGATGGTCGCCGACAAATCGGCGCTTTTCACCTGGCGGGCGATATTTTTGGTTTGGAGACCGAGCAGCATCGGTTCACCGCAGAGGCGATTATTGAGACCAGAGTACTCCTTGTCAGGCGGTCGCGCTTGGCGGACTATTCCCTACAGGACCCGGCGGTCGCGGGTCGGCTGCTTAGTATGACAACCGCCAATCTCCGGCATGTTGAAGATCGTCTGCTGCTGCTCGGCCGGAAGTCCTCGGTCGAGAAGGTCGCCGCATTTCTGGTGGAGATGGATAAGAGATTGGCCGCTCATAAGGTTCTGGCCTTGCCGATGTCGCGACGCGACATAGCAGACTACCTCGGCTTGACCCTCGAAACTGTATCTCGTGCGCTTGCCAAGCTGCATCGTGCCGGCGTCCTCAAATTCATCGGCAATACACAACGCGAAATCGCAATTGCTGATCGACAAGGTCTGGCGAGCTTCGATTTTTGAAGAGCGCATGATCTGTAAAGCGAGCAGGCAGAGACAGGTTGGAATGCGAGTTTTTGGGTTTGGCACTCGTAAGCGTGTCCTATGCCCCATTATTTTTTTGATCTGCGGGACGGCGACGCTTTCGTTCAGGACAACGAAGGCACGGACCTGATTGATATTGTCGAAGCTCAGATTGAGGCCGCTGAATATTTGGCCGATGCGGTGAAGGAACTTTCGATGAGATTGCCTGGGGCTGCGGGGCATCCCATGACCATCGAGGTCCGAGATTTGCGGGGAGCACTATTTCAAGTGGGCTTCGACCTTTCAGACCAGTTGGGGTCCGACGCAATCGATGAGCGGCGTTTAGGTGCAAAAATGGATCGTGGCCACTAAAGACATTCGCTGCTGCAATGAATGTTGCTCGCCCATCTCAATCGGCAGTCCCGGTCATTCTGCCGTATTGCCAAAAAGCCAGCAGAATTCCGGCTCCGCACAGCAGCCACAACGCAAATTCCCAATTAACTGGCGGCGTTCTCATGGAGGTTCCTGAGAAAGAACTGGTCTTCAATGTAGCCTATACGGCTTTTTCGACCTTTGATTTTGATCAATCGCGATCCATGCCTGGCGCGAAGGAACCATCAGCTTCCATCTTGCTCTCGAAGGCAAATGGTTTGGCAGGGATGTCGCGTTTTGGCAGGGCCGCCGCCCTTATGCGGAGTCCTCAGAAATAGAAAATCGCCACTACGAGGGGCGCGGTCGTTACCAATGACCACAACATGCTCAGCCGATAAGCTTCGGCCATTCCCACTTAGACACGAGAAGACGCCCCGAATTGGCACCCAGCGCTACAGTTCTTAGAGCGAGTATGTGCCAATCGATGCAACTACACAACGGCTTCTCGCTAAAGATTGAACGCCACAATCATGAGGGCAATGGGTAGCACCGCTCCGAGCACCAATGCGAAAATATTGAATGCTGCTTCTCTGCTCATGACGCACCTCGCCGTGCACCTCAAAGCGTCAAGTTTCGAGAATGCGTGCGGCTCGAATTTGTTTCTGCGCGATTTGCCGCACGCGGCTCTTCTGCCAGTATTTTGCGCAATGCCCAACGGCCAGCCGTCTGAGCCAGGAACAGTTCCTTGAGCGCCGAATTAATTGTATGTCATTGAACGGAGAGACTTAAATGAAGACGTTGGTCGCCGCCGCTTCTCTTGCGCTCCTGGGCGGCTCTGCCCTTGCCCAGAACACTGGCCCTGCGCCGCAAACCGGAATGGAAAAGCCCGGAAAGACGAGCGGGGCCAAGCCAGATGGTTCGATGGACACCACCGGCATGAGCGCAACGAAGGGTAACATCAAAAGGGAAAAGGACGGCGCACCGGCCCCGAAGGATGAGAAGAGGTAGCGACGCGACCCCCGTATTCCTGGTAATCATCGGGTTCGGCGTGGATGTCTGAAAGTTCGTCGAACCCAGACACCTAGCTTGCACCGCATGCAGCGCCGAGAGAAAATCACCCTTGGAGAAATGCGATCGGACAACGGTCCTCGCCGGCTGCTCGTCTACTGCAGCGACTTCAAGTGCTCGCATTCCGTCGTCGTGGATGCCGCTCCTTGGAGCGATGACGTCCGCCTGTCGGATCTGGAGCACAAGTTCACCTGCAAGGCTTGCGGTCGCCGTGGCGCCGACGTTCGGCCGTTGTTCGAGAAGGCGGCGATGGGCACTGATGTCTGAGATTGGGTGGCGGCGAGAATTTGAAGACCCAATCCCTCTGCCCGCCGGCGGTGAGCTTCGGACATTGCTGGATGCCGGCAACTACATCACCAGCTTGCCGGAAGAGGAAGCGGCCCTGCAGGAATGGCAGACGGCGATCGAGGTCTTGATGCTGTGCAGCCGCGGCGGCCCGACAATGGTGGCGCGGATGGGGGTGATGATGGCGCTAAATCGCCACGTTGAACGGGTCTTCAATCCCGATGCCAAGAAAGCATCATTGGGGAAAGCGAAAGCTCAAGCGGGATGAGTGAGGAGCCGCTACCAAAACAGAGCTGTTAGCGCAAAAGCTGTAGTGAGAGCACCCAAGGCGACGGCGACAGCGATGGTTGCACGGTCATTCACATAATCTGAATAGTTGAAAGGAGCTTATGAAATAAACTGAATCGGGCGGCTGCTATTCGCATTCTGCAATGTGGTAGTGAGCACTACATCGCGAAAAACAGGGCCGTGAGCCCGCCGACCGTTAGGGCAAGCGTGGCCGCGATGGACAATACGAACAACCAATTCCGCTCCATGGCAGAGCGCGTTGGCGGTAATTGAGCGCCAGATTTCGCCAGCGTTTCCCGGTTTGTTTCCGGATTGATCTCGCTAGGTTGCGGATCGTGAATTCCACCATCAGTAGTTTCTCGGAGACGGAATATCGCACCGGCCCGCTGATGTCGGTTCAATGAATAGGAACCGTAGCGCCGCCCGAGAGTCCTAATTGGGCTTCCGGTTGTCGCCCCCAAGCCCTCCGGAAGCGAACGGCCTCAGCTACCACTCCTGTTGCTGGGGCCGTTTTGCTTCATTCGAACAGCACCCAGGGTGCAAACATGGCTGCCGTCAGGGCAGACGAGATCAGCAGAGAGGTCCCGATCACCTTGACCCATTCCGGTAAGGCACGACGCAATTTCCAGTTGGACCCAAGCCACGCCACAATCATCGTGGAGAAGCTCGAAACGCGCCAGTGCAGTTTGTGCCAATCGTCATGGCCTGGCATCTAGAGCGGACGAACCGTCTGGCGTCCCACTCGGCTGCTTTCTTGATTAAGCGATTGCAATAGTAACAGAAGCGCTCTTGGACAACCTGGCGGTGATAGCTTTTGATGCCGCACGGCATGAACGTGATTGATTGGCCGTCTGGTGCGACTTCGTATGTGGGCGTCTGAAATTTGCCGCTTGGGGTCGGCCCTAGCGACGAAAGTGAATCCTTGCTCGATGTTCAACCCATTAAGAGACCTACGGGCAAGACGCTAAGGGATAAAACGGCCCTGGCTAACGTGGCCCGTAGCCAAGGCCGCCAACCGAGGTCGAGTCGGTTTTCTCCCGGCGAGTGAATTTGGGACTCACAACCAGGAGCCCTGATTCGACTCGGAAGCTGGCTTGGCTTTCCAAAACGCTTGCTATCGCCGATCGTCATGTGCGACGGCACTAATCTCGCGAGTAGGATCATCTCCCGCGAGGACGTCTCCCGCAATGGCTCTATTGAAATCTACTTGGATTCTCTTCTGCTAGCGCTTGAGCCAACTTGTCCCAGTCCTGCGCGAGGTCAAGCCAGCGTTCTTCCTCGGTTGTTTGCCTGGCGTTCATTGCGTTCAATCGGCACTTGATCGCTCGCGTTCGGCACAACGAAATCTTCTCTGCAACATGATCGGCGAAATCATGCAAAGTCTCCGGAGGCATTGAACTCAAACCGCCGGACGGCCGATCGTTGCTAAGGGTCCGTTCTATTTCGGCAGCTGAAGGCCCGGTGAGCGAAGCCACTCCAGGAGGTCTTCACTCTGATCCATACGCACACTCCGTCTTATAAGACGTTTCGGCGCGGGACTGGTTCATTTGGGTAGGAACGCTTCACAACGGAGGTCGTTAAGCGCGATGCGCTGCACACCTATCTCCCACACAAGGCGTTCTACGCAGCATTTGCTCTCGCTATAACTGCTGAGGGTCCAAGGTCATGCACCGCGATCAGAAAATCACCCTTGGGGAAATGCGAGCGAATAACGGTCCTCGCCTACTGATCGTCTACTGCTCTGACCATAAGTGCTCCCATTCGATCATTATCAGTTCCTCACTCTGGCCCGATCACGTCAGGCTCTCGGATCTGGAGCCCCTCTTCTCCTGCAAGTCATGCGGTCGCGGCGGCGCTGATGTTCGGCCGCTATTCAACGGGCATGCACGGGGACCGGCTGAATCGTAGGAACCTTCGGCAATTGCGACCATCTCGCCAGCGGCGCGCCAGCTGCAAGGAGTGCGGCTTGCTAGCGCCGCCGCCGGTCGGCGAAATAGTTCGTAATAACGACCAAATCTCGCGAATCGCAACTACCGTTGGCTGCGCTGGCAAACCTCGTGAAAACGATCTGGTCAAGCAGCAGGACGCGGGAACGGTAGATAGTCAAGTCGCCCGCGAAACTGTGCGTCAATACCGTATATCATGTTCCATGACAGCCGTCCTGACTACAGCGGGTTCTGCATGAGCAACGTCCATTCCTTACTAGCAGCCACTGCTTTCACCGCAACCTCCTGCACAGAAACATTTGCCGTACCACCCATCCCGATCACCCGCGATGCTGCGTAACTCAGATCAATAATTTTCCCGGTCCGACGTGCAGGTCCGCGATCATTTATACGGACCCGTACCGACCGGCCGTTCGCTAGGTTAGTAACCTCTACATAACTTCCCATCGGTCGGGTGCGGTGAGCCGCGGTCATCGCAGCTGCATTAAATCGCTCACCGTTTGCTGTCTTGCGACCATGGAATCCATCTCCATGTCCATAGTGAGAAGCCCGCCCCTGCTCAGCCGAGACGTGGGATGATGCAACGCACAACGCAAAGACTACAACGGACCGGATCATATCGATCACAAAAGTCGCGGTTGAATTTTGACAACTAATGCCTGACGTGCAGGACTGTTCCCGAGTGCGCTTGGGGATTGGATTTACGGCTTCTTTCGGTCGCTCAGGCTAGGCGCGCCTATTCGGCTGACCCTACGCGCCTCATTCAGAACGATAAAGGATCAGGAGGTTATCTGCCCTCATCGTAGTCGCCACAAAGCGTTCGCTTTCAGGTGGCCTGCCACTGAATATTTCCTCCAGATGGAGTTAGAGTCCGACCTGAAGAAACGCGCCCACCGCGGCGGGGAGCGTCAGGTTGAATGTCGCTCCAACGACCGCCGGCGCCGCGCCGACCGACACGCTGATCGTGACCGGCGGGCTAGCACCGCCTGATGAGTGCGCCGGCGTTGCTGCTGTCGAAGAGGAAGACTTCCTCGCCGAATATGCGATGAAAATTATAGGAACTTTCCGCAGAGCGTTCGGTTGGGCACCGTTCGGGCGAGCGTCGGTAGGAAGGAGCGAGCCGATGGAGATCGTATTTTTTTTGGGGGCGTTTGTGCTACTGGCGGCGCTGATTTTTGGCGTCCTGCAGTATCGCTATCGGAACCGAGCAGCTGTCCGGGCGGGTGAGAAGATTGTGAAAGAACGCTATCGAAGAGATGAAAGCTAACGCCACCGATTTGGGACAACCAATCCAACCCCGTTAGGAATTCACATGAAAGAGCCGGTAAATCCTACCAAACAAGAACCTTCCCAACCAAATAAGCCGACCGAACAGGAGCGACCGACGAAAGAGCAACAGGATGAGGGATTGCCGAAAAAATGAGGTGGCAGTTCGGCGGCCAATGCCCTGCCTATCCCAATTGTAACGGCAGGAAGTTGTGTAAAGGCCGTCGCTGATCTCAACCGGCTTTTTCGTGCGCTGGGCGATCGCAGGCAAAAGCTGCTTTGTCCGTGGCTACTTGCCCTTGGTATCGACCTTGTGTTTCTCGTCTTCATTCATTTTCTTGATAGTCGGGTTGGGGCTGGCTTCGCCCGTGGTCTGGGTCGTCGTGGCAGGCGGACTTGCGTTTGGCAAAGATGATTGCCCGGGAGGTGTTTTGGCGGGGCGCGTTGCGGTCGCCGCCGGCGGCGATGTGGTTTGAGCGGTCGCTGCCTGTGTGTGCAGCAAGAACGCGATCGACAGCAACGCCGCGAGCGGGGTTGAATTGGAATTCATCAATCTTCCTCCGGTTGGGTCGATCACAACAATCATGGATCACAACAATCATGCCGCTTGATTTTGAGCGGCCCCAGTTCGAATCGCTGGGGCCGCCCACTCAGACGCCAGGTCCCGGGGAAGAGCCTAGCGCCGATGGTAAGTGCGCTGGGTGGCCGCCCGTTCCTATTCTAGAAAGCAGCGGCCCCATCGACCGCTGGCGGCGCCGGGGCGCCGCATTGCGGAGCACCTAACGTGCACTTCTGTTCGTCGCGAAATGGCAAACGGCCCCAGCGGGGGCCACGCTGGAGCCGTCGTCCAATGGTCAGGCGACCAGTCCTGACGCTGATTAAAACGATCGGCTGGAGTCCGTTCCTAACTCTGAAAAAGAAAAAGGCCCCAGCCTGGGGGATGTGACTGAGGCCGACGTTCGTAAAAAGACGCCGACGGGCTAAGACGGCGCGGCCAGATAATACAGCTAGTCGCCTTAGGTTTTCCTATCGCAGCCTTTTCCCGGACATCGGTGCCGCGGCGACCGCAGGCCTTGCAGGTAGCGATCGGCGAGCAGCCGTACCGAGCTGGTCATGGCGACGACGCGCTTGCGGCTCGGCTCCACAGCAGCACGCCGGTGCTGCGGACCTCGCTGGGCGATCAGTCGTTCGATGGTCAAGAAATCGTTGATGCGTCGCACAAGCTAGCAGCACATTTGGGCGGTCGGAGCAGGACTGATCATCATCCATTTCGGATGAGACGCTGAGTCGACATTGTTTCCAAAATGCGTCGTCCGTGATTTCGAAACCTGTGACTTGGCTCATAGGCGCACGGGTTGTGCCCGCTTAGTGTCATCTCTAATGGGCAGGAGCTGATTGGACTTGGGAAGGGCAAGTAATGCCCCGATGGTTGACGATCGACCTGCTCGTGATCGCCGTATCGTTGGTGATCATCGGGGCGAATGTGTTGCGCCGTAGCGATACCGCTTAGAAGCAGTCGGCGATCCAGCCGGGACGCAAACTCCTCTTCTCCGATTTTAACACTGGCCGCGGCCTGCCCTCGTACTTGAGCACGACGCGAGGTTCGCTCCGCCCTCAATGCTCCGGCCGGATTCCCATTGTCGTCACCGGCTGCGATATCCTAGGAAGGCGATCGATGGTTTCATCGAATTCGCAGTTGTTGCCGTGAAGCTCCTTATTCAAAGGCTTGTTCGCCACCTGAGAATCGGTTTTGTCCAGATGCCTCAAGCGTGCCGGGGCTGAGGTTGCCAACGTCTCTGTCGATCAGTGAAAGCGCGTTCCACCAGTCCCGAGGGGATCAATGCATCAAGCCCCGCCTCACGCAAAATGGCCGCATCTACGGCTAGCCGACTAATTCTTCCGATCGGTCCGCACATTTCCGAGTGCTTGTGGCGGATGAACTTCTGTTGAGCTGAGCCATTTGTTGGTGTGGGAAGCCGTCTCCGCCTGCCGCGCTCGCCGCAAAAGCAGTTCGCGAGCGGTGCTTCCGTCAGGCTGCTGATCCGCGGCCAGTTTGAATTTTTTCGCCTCCTCCGCTAATCGCTCTTGGAAAGTCGCAACGTGCTGCAAGCGCCTACGCTTTTGAACCATGAGCCTCTCCTGTCTTGCTGAAATGCCCCAACTATTCATCATCCACTTCGTCATGACTCTGGGCGGCTTTCAATCCGTTCACGGAGCTATTGCGACGTCCAGTTGGAGACCGAGCGGGGTTGGCTCGAGATTCCCGTGTCGCGCGGGCCAGCCCTAGATCAGTTATCCGTTGCGTACGAAGCCTTGCTTGTTGGGGCACGGGGCATCCATACGGGTCAGTACCTGACGACTAGAATTGCCGCATCGCGAAAATAGCAACCCTGCAGGTCATGGTCCGTTATACTTCGGCTATCAGCCCATCGACCGATCATTTGATCCGAAGTTGTGAGTTTTATCATGGAGCTTGCGCACCGAATATTCGTACGAAGCCTGCGCGAGCATTCCAAACTGGCAGCAGAGGATGTCGAACAAATCACAAAACTGTCTTATACGGTGCGGCAATACGAGCCGAACGTTGATTTAATCCGCCAAGGAGATCGACCAATGGCCGCGATCCTTGTGCTGTCCGGGATGGTCGGTCGATATCACCTACTGAACGGCGGCCGTCGTCAGTACCTTTCATTCCACATCATCGGTAATTTGCCAGATGCACAGGGGCTGTTTATCGAACAAATGGACCACGCATTATGCGCTATGGGCCGCGCAGTCGTTGCCTTCATCCCGCACAACGAGTTGGTTAGGTCATTCAAGGCGCGACCCCAGCTTAGTTTCGCCGTGTGGCGGGAAACGTTGATTGACGCCGCCATATTCCGTGAAGCCATCACAAACAATAGCGGGCGATCGGTGCACATACGGATGGCGCATCTGTTCTGCGAATTGTTTTACCGCGCCCGTGTTTCCGGGGTAGCCGACCCAAACCATTTCGCATTTCCGCTTAGTCTCATTCAACTTGGCGAAACGCTCGGCATGGCAATCGCCACAGTCAATCGCACGCTCCAGCGGTTGCGTGCCACGGGAAATGTGGACTTTCGCGACGGGCTGCTCGTGATAAAGAACTGGGACAAGCTGGTCAAACTCGCAGAGTTTGATCCTCGCTATCTTCACCTCAAAAAGGTGTCACCGATCTAGCCGCAGGGTTAAGCAAAGGTGGATCGCATCTGGCGAACGCTCCTGCCGCGAATTCCTCTGCGGCCGTCCGGGAGTGTTTCGTTATCCCCCGCCGGCCGCGACGTGGATGTGGATTTCAGCCGAGTCTGAGGTTAGCGAGAAAAAGGCGCACTAGATATCTCGGCGAGCCGACCCAGTCGCATAGTTCGCACCGAAACTTGGCGAGTTGCTTAGCGAGTCTGATGGCCTCGGCACCGTCGTTGCAATCCAAAGCAATTCGATTTGTAACCAGCGGGCCGTTCCGCCGCAAAAGCGCGGTAAGGTCGACGCGCCTCGTGAGCTGGCCGAGCGGCACCGCGCCGGGAATGAGCTATTTCGCCCGCCCGCCTACTCTCTCTAGGCTTTAGTGCAAACTGCGCCGTATAGCTGGAACTTATGGGTTGCCGCTTAGTTGCCGATCAAGGGACTATCCATGCCGCTTGCAAACTCATCGCCGAATCAGTCGTTGCTCGGAGCAGCCTTGCTATTGCGGCGCGCGACCATCCGAGAGGGTAAGCCGTTTCCCCTCGGAGCCACGTGGGACGGCCTCGGGGTTAATTTCGCATTATTTTCTGCGCATGCTACCAAAGTCGAACTGTGCATTTTCGACGATTCCGGTGCGGTCGAAATCGAGCGTTTTGACCTGCCGGAGTACACTGATGAAGTTTGGCACGGCTACTTACCGACAGCACGGCCCAGCACCGTCTATGGCTATCGCGTCCATGGTCCGTACGAGCCAGACGCAGGTCATCGCTTCAATCCAAGCAAGTTGCTGATTGATCCATACGCCAAGCAGCTGGTTGGCCAATTACTGTGGGGTCCTGAGCTATTTGGGTATCAGCTGAATCATCCTGACAAAGACAAGTCATACGATGAGCGCGACAGCGCGCCCAGCATGCCGAAATGCCGCGTAATTGATGCAGCTTTCACCTGGGGGCCATTCCGCAAACCGGATACATCATGGGCTCGGACTATAATTTATGAGATGCACGTAAAGGGCTTTACGCAGCGTCATCCGCTGATCCCCGAAGCTGACCGGGGCACCTTCGCCGGCCTGGCCCATCCTGCCATTCCCGCTTATTTGCGCTCGCTCGGCATCACAGCGGCCGAGCTTCTGCCCATTCACGCTTTCATCGATGACAGCTATTTGGTTGATAAGGGGCTGCGCAACTATTGGGGCTACAATTCCATCGGCTTCTTTGCTCCCGAGGCGCGTTATCTTCGTACCAACGGAGCAAACGAATTCAAGACCATGGTCAACCAGTTTCATGCACACGGTCTCGAAGTCATCTTAGATGTTGTCTACAACCATACGGCCGAAGGCAACGAATTAGGCCCAACCCTATCCTTCAAGGGTATTGATAACGCCAGCTATTACCGCCTTATGCCCGACCAACGGCGCTACTACATCAATGACACCGGCACCGGTAATACGGTAAACCTCTCGCATCAGCGCGTTCTGCAAATGGTCGCGGACTCGTTGCGCTACTGGGCAACCGAGATGCGGGTCGACGGCTTTCGCTTCGATCTCGCCACCATCCTCGCGCGCGAACCCTACGGCTTCGATGAAGGCGGCGGGTTTCTTGACGCGTGCCGGCAGGATCCTATTCTTTCCAGTGTCAAGCTAATCGCAGAACCATGGGATATTGGCCCGGGCGGTTATCAGGTCGGGCAATTTCCGCCCGGATGGGCCGAATGGAACGATAAATTTCGCGATACCGTACGCAGCTTTTGGAAGGGCGATGCTGGCGTAATGCCGGACTTTGCCAAACGCATCTCGGGCTCCGGCGATCTATTCAACAAGCGGGGCAGAAAACCGTGGGCAAGCATCAATTTCGTTACCGCTCATGACGGCTTCAATCTCAATGATCTTGTCTCTTACAATGAAAAGCACAACGAAGCGAACGGCGAAAACAACCGTGATGGACATTCCAACAATCATTCCTGGAATCACGGCGTGGAAGGGCCCACCGACGACCCCGCGATATTGGCGTTGCGTGAGCGGCAGAAGCGAAACCTTCTCGCGACGGTCTTGCTTTCTCACGGAACGCCGATGCTTCTGGCTGGCGACGAATTCGGCCATACGCAGAAGGGCAATAACAATGCGTACGCCCAGGATAACGACATCAACTGGCCAAACTGGCTCGACATCTCGGCTTCGGGTCGGGGCCTGCGCGAGTTCACGCGCCGCCTGATCGCTACTCGGAAGGCATTTCCGATTCTCTACCGCAGCCGATTCCTAGTGGGCTCACGAAACGAAGAGCTGGATGTCACCGACGTTACCTGGCTGACGCCCTTGGGTACCGAAATGTCAACGGAGCAATGGCAGGACCGCAACGCTCGATGTTTCGGCATGTTGCTCGACGGCCGCGCACAGGAAACGGGCATTCAGCGCCGTGGGTCAGATGCGACTTTACTACTCGTCTTTAACGCTTATCACGACGTTGTCCGCTTCAAACTTCCAGAGGTGGCGGAAGGAAGGCACTGGATAGGACTGATCGACACCGCCAAGCCGGACACCGCGCTTGCCAACCATCCTTTGGGGCACATGTACAACGTGACCGGCCGATCGCTTTGCGCTTTCGCTTTGGCGACCGAGGGCTCGCAAACGACCGATTTGCGACACGGCGTCGGCACTATCCTTGAAGTTACCGAACGCCCGCTGGACTGACGTCCTGAAAGACCGCGGTCAGCACCCCTTACAGATGCTCTTGATCTTCTTGTCCACAGTCCGGTCTTCGGCCCGTATTTCTTCATCACCGGGCATATCGGAACGCCTCGTTGTCCCGTCGATCCTTCCTCCGCTTTGTCCACCAGATCGATTTAAAGCGGAACCTGTCGTCTGGAACTCGGACGAGGCGCTACCGGAGTTCGATCCCGTCGAGTTAGCTGTCCCGAGGCTGTTTGTTCCGGGCGCCGTGGCGCTAGGCACTTTGTTAGCATTACCCGCGCCACTCGGATCGTTGACCGAATTGTTGAGGCTTCCTGGATTTCCCGGGCCATTCGGTACACCGCTTATCGATGCCGCCCCTGCTCCGGTCGAACCTGCATTAGGCGATCCGGCCGCGCTTGGGCTACCCGCTGTCGGACCACTGGCTGCGCCTGTCGCGCTACCCCCGCCAGCGCCGCCAGCGGATCCGCCTCCAGCTGAACCACCTCCGCCTGATCCCCCGCCGCCCCCTCCACCGCTCTGTCCGAATGCGGTAACAGGCAGGAGCAAAGCAGCGACAAGAAGAACTCTTGATAGCGAGGCCATGAGAGCAATCCTCCCTTTGCTTCTCAACTTTGCTTAATCCCAGATCGTTCCTGTTGAACTGCCGAAAACTGGCGGCAACCCTTCTCAAGTTCGGCAAACTGAATGCTACGTGAGCGGAGCTAGGCCCGACCACTTTCTTCCTCACGCCGCGCTCATCCTCCATCAGACGATTCGCGACTCAGGATCCGGGAGTAGTTGGTGCACTTTGTAACACTCGAAATTCTTCAGGTAGGAACGTCTGAGGCGCCGCGGACAAGGCGAAAGTTACGATCAAAGAAGGTGCTGGCAAATTGACCGGCGACAAAGAAAGGGCAGCGTGCAACAAGCGATTTGAAAGATGCATATGGCTCCAAAGGAAGACGTGACCAAAAACTCCATGTCGAAGTGACGGATCAACGCGCTCGAAAAGCCACGCCGTCTGAACGAAGGCGTGATTTCAACTCTGCTTGCGTCAACCTGGGCAGTACGCAATTGTCTCTAGAGATCGTTTGCAGCCCCTTGAAGAACTATGGAAGTACTTCATTCAGCACTACCGTGCCCTGCCTGACAGGCAAGTCAATCCTTCGCTCCAAGGGCGGTCTGATTTCCGCTAGAGCGGTCTGGCACGCTTACATGAACTTCATGCCCCTCACGGATCGCTAGCGAAGCAGCAGCCACCGCTGCCTCGAAGGCAGCTTCTTTAGTGGCATACGTGTTCTTGACATCGCCGTCGTGCAGTATGCCCCACTGGTCACCTTGAGGGACAATCTGATACTGCGCTAATCCCATGCGAGCCTCCTCCTTTTCAGTGTGTGTTCGTCCTGTGCCATTTTTCGAGATTGATCTTAGTATCGTCTTCGTTTCGCTGCTCCTTCTCCGGGTTACCCTTCCAAGGCTTGTCCGTCTGCTTGAGGGAGCCTTCGTCAGACTGCTGACGAGGATCGTCCTTCGGGGTTTCTTTGCTCATAGAATACCTTCCTTGGCTTTTCTCAACGCGTTAAGCCTTGATTGGCTCTCAGGTTCCCCAAGGCTGATGCTATGTTCGCGGTGGAACACGGACCAGCCCTAACCCTTTATTCGGGCCTTCGTGCCAGCATCGCCGAATGGGCGATGCTGACGATAGTTCGGTGTCTGGGAGCCTAAGCGGTGTCTGGCGCGCCTTTTTCGTCCGAACCCAGCCGCGTACACAGGACGGACGCATAGATCAACGCCTTTCCTGTTCGGCGACAAGGCGGCCTCCCTCGTCGCGACGCGTAACACGACGTCCTTGCCTGTGGCCTGGAACTGCGGCTGAGGGGCCTTTCGTTCAGCCTTGACCGGCAGATGGTGCCGGTACATACCGTCTACGCAACAGGTAGCGGCTTGCTTGCGACGTTGCGGGTCGGCAGACTTTCGCCCATGACGACCTAATCTCGCGATTACCTTTTCGGCTCTACCGTCAAAGCCAAAGCGGAACAGGCTGCGACGGCTCGAAAGAACGCAGATCGCCTGGCATGCGAAGCGTGGAACGCCCGCATGCTCGGCTTCCGCGGACCGGCGCCGCCGTCGCCAGCGATCGGCGACGCGTTGAATGCCGGCTACGGCTACCTCGAGGTTTGCTGTCTCGGCTGCAAGACGCGTCAGACGGTCGCCTTGGACATTATCCGCCGGCCGAAAACTACCCAAGTGCACGAACTCGAGCGTTACATGCGCTGCCAGGATTGTTCGCAGGTGCGTCGTTACGATTACAAGCGCAGCCAGTTAATCGCGTTGCGGCCGACCAAGAGCTCGGCAGACAACTCAGCTTCCGAGATGTGGCCGGGCGAGCGGGACTAGCGGCCAAACTCCCGCTCACTTCAAGACTATCTTCATCGCCGCTTCTCCTAGCGGTGTCCGGCAATACGTTCGTCCATCCGATTGTAGCTTTATCCAGCCTTTTGCCACCATGCTTGCAATAAGAATCCGACCAGCGGGGTAAAGTTGATACAGCGAAAGGCCGCGGGTAAGCGTCAATTTTTGCAAGACTGCCCGCTCGTTGGCTCGGGGAATGTGTGGCGGGGGCGCTGGCACAATAATGAACTATTTTTTCAGTACACCCGCATCGGTGTTGCTGAGGCTCTGCGTGGCCCTGTTTGCGGCGGGGGTGTCGACGGCGTTGCCGTGCGACGTGGCGGCGGGGCCGGTACCCGGGGCCTTCGGGGCACCCAAGTTATTGCCTAGGTTGCCATGGCGAAGGGCGTTCGAGGTATTGGGACCGGGCGATCCTCCAGTCCCGCTGATGGTGCTGCCGTTCGACAACGTGGATCCGGACGTCCCCGATGTCCCAGATGATCCAGCACTCTGCGCGAGAGCGTAAGAGCACGCTCCAAGGTAAACGCTCAAGAATAGCCAGCCGATTTTCATCCTCAAACCTCCCTAGCTGGTCCAGTTCCCGATACCGCTCGGATACGTCACGCAAAACACAATCAGGGTGGCCCGCATTCGTTCCTGATGCAGGAACGAAAGCTCCGGCGTCTGACTTTTTTCCCTCAATTTTAGTGGAGTACTTTTGCATGCGCGGTTTGTCCTGGACCCCTTCCCTTGTGCCTAACTGGGCCGATCAGACGGTTTACATCGTCGAAAACGACTTCGGCCGGCGCGGTCGGGCCTATATCGAAACCGACAGCGAGTACGCGGATCTGGAAACCACGATCACCAGCCTTCTGGAAGGTCAATGCAGCAATCCGGTTCGCGTCGTCGCCTTCAACACCGCGGAGCGTTGGTCGGAGGATGTCTCGGAAAACATCGCCCATGAGTTGCGACGTCGCTGCGATTTGCAGCTTCGCGACCTTCCCTCCACGATCCAAGATTTCGTCGAGCGGCATGAAGGCCACGATCGTCAGCTTGCCTTGCGGATCGTCTAACTTATGCCATTCGCAAGCAGAAAGCCGTCGGCGTTGGGTACCAAGGCGCTTTACCCCGGCTTCATCGAGCCGGCCTTGGCAACCTCAATCGAAAAGGTGCCGTCTGGCGAGCGTTGGATCCATGAAATCATGCTTGCAACGCATTTTTCGCCGTCGAACGCTGATTGCTTGGTGCAGCTCTTGAGGCACATCGAGCAGAGCCATCGCTTGGCCATGCTGGTAGAGCGCGCCGCCAGCAGCAAAGGCAAGTTCACCGTCGATGACTACATTTCTCTGCTGCGCGCACAGAACGCCGAGACCGCAACGATCCGTCGCTTGGCCACATCGCTGCGGTTGACGCAGCAAGCGGTTTTTCGCGCCGACCGCGCCGACAATCGCCCCATCCCAGCGGGCCCTGCACCATGGGAGCCCGATCCCGAAGACGAGGAAGCATCATGACAGCGGTTTGTGCGCCGGAAATATGCGTGAGCCTCATTGTCCTAAATATACTCAACTTGGGTGATTTGAGCTGTTTCTGGATAGTTTCGTCACCGGATGAAAAGAAACGAGTCGTCTTCCCCTGAGTTCGGGCGCACTATAGAAGTATCACAGCTCGGGTCGTGGCTTTTATCTGTGATGAGAACGCCAGTTGCGCTCCCGCCTTCCTCTTAATGGAAAGGAGCGCGCCATGGTCATCAGACGGCGTCGTTTCAAACACATCAAGACCTTTCAAGAACGCCTCGCGGAAGAGGCTGAGCAGTTCAAAGCGGCTGCAGCACAGCAGCCTCCCGGCAGCCATGCCCGAGAGTTACTCTTGCGGCGAGCCCGGCAAGCCGAGACTGCAGCTCACATCGATGCGTGGCTCAAGTCGCCCGGGCTGCAACCTCCCGAGGCGCTCGCAAAGATGCGTGCCGATCAAGAGAGCTAAGGGAGGCACTCATGCGGTATCGGAGTTACCAAAAGGACGAACAGGGCCGCCCGATAGGTTTGCCAGACATTATCAACTGCGACGGCGACGAAGCGGCCATCGGGTGGGCCGAGCGTTGGAGCAAGCTCTTAGGCTTCGGCACGGTTGTCGAAGTCTGGCAGGGCAGCCGTCTGGTTGCTCGGCTGTCTAAGCGGATGAACGAAAACACATGACGCGAGACGAGAAGCGATTTCAGAACATCGAATGGGCCGCGATAGCGGTGCTCGTGATGAGCGCGGCCCTTCTTGCTTGGCTTCTTGCCGGAGCGGTGATCGACATCACAAGCTAGGGTCGAAGCGAAATTGTGGCATTGTGCGGTCTCGACGGGCGTTTGGCGCTTAGTACCGTTCGCATCGGACCCCGATGTTTTTTGGCAAAAACCCACCAAGGCGGAGTTGCTTAAACTGCACACGCCGGGTGACAACCGGACGCAGTAAGGATGTTGGACGCGGAGCATTTTTCCGGTTTCTGCCCGCGACATCAACGCATCGGTACGCGCTGACAACTAACTTATTCTCAGCGTGTGCATCCTTGCAGGAGAGCCCCGTCACTGAGTTGGGGCTCTTCTTTTAGTGCTTCGTTTCCGTGATGATTTCAAGAACCACAGGCTTCACGTCGCCTACGTCTACCTGACATTCGCAGGGCATTCCGGCTCCGCACTGACAGCCGTCAATCTCGTCAGACCAGGCCAACGTTGGGTGGTTCTCGCACACCCATCCGAGGCCATGGCAATGAGGGCAATCACGGTCGGTCATGCTGCTTGTTTGAACTCCCGAAATGCGTCGATTGCCCGATTGGAGAGCATAAGCCTGCGTGTCTCGCCCCTGAGAACGAGCGTCTTGATAGTCCCTAAGAGGACTTCAGCCGTCAGCTGCGGATCTTCGATCTGCCCGAGGCGTCTAGGAAGTCCCAAGCGATCTGGAGCGAGTTTTCTACGAGAATAGGAAGGGGTTCTGTCATCAACACAGAACCCCCGACTGAGCATCACGTTCCTATGCGCTCGATGGCCTTCTCGACTTCAGCCGCTAGGGATGTGTAGTGCTGATATAGCCGGTGATAGAGAGCCGCCTTGTCAGGGTCGGTAGAGCGGTCGCGTATGACGGCCGCCTCCTCTGCATCCCTCCGCAAACGTTCCAACGAAGCCAAATAGTCTTGCATTACCCGCCCAATCTTTTCACTTCTTGAGGTGGTTGCAATCCGGTTGACTTCAGCCACTGATCAATATTCGCAGCGATCTCGTTCTGTCGAATTTGCCTAACAAGGCGGTCTCGCTCGGGTCCGGGTGGGAGCGTCGCCAACTTGGCCTTCAACTCCCCAGCGTTCAGCACTAAGCGTTCTGCTAAAGTTGTTGTCTGTTTGAAACGGCGCCGCTTGATCATGCGCTGCTCCTTTCCATTGGAGGAAGGCGGGAGCGCTGTGATGGGCGATCTCGTCACCGATGAAAGCCAAGTACCGGGCGGTGATGCTTTGTTAATACATGAGGCCTGCGTTCGATCCGCTATCAAATGATAGGCCAATCACGAATAATGTAGCCTCAAAGGCGGTTATTACTCAATTTGCGCTAATCGCTCATGCCTAAGGTCTTCATTACCGCCACCACATCGCGTGTTAGGTAAGGCTTGGTAATAATATCGCATTGGCCGGGATATCCAGAGGCCGAACTTTTCCTGTGGTAATGATGATATGTATGGGTGGCCACCTATCCCTCACGGCAGCTGCGAGCTTCAACCCGTCCATTGAACCCGGCATATCCACGTCCGTAAAAATCAGCCGGACATCCTGACGGGCTTCCAAAATCGAAATAGCACCGTCGGCGTCCCGTGCAGTGAGCGCAGTGTACCCAGCCAATACGAGTTCCTCGGCGACCAACTCCCTGATTAACAACTCATCTTCAACGACCAACACCGTAACCATTCCACTCTCCGGTGGGTCTTCACGAAATGCGCGGCGCGCCGCTCCCGCAACCCGGTTTGGTCGTCCAGTTTGGTTATCTGCTACGTTCGCAGATCGTTCAAAAAGTCGATGCCTTCGACCGCACGTGCCTGCTCTTCTGTCCCGGGCTTCTTCGACAGAAATCTAGAACCGCTTCCTCGGTGCTGTCAGGCTCCTCTTTCTTTCGGAACATCTGCAAGATGAGCGCGAAAAACTTGCCCATGGCTGCCTCCTAAAAAAACAGCCATTTAATGCCGATCAGCTATGAGGGTTCTCCGGAACCGGCTGACCGAACAAGCATTTCTCCTCTTTAGGAGGTTAGAGATGCCAATATTTCACTTTGAAATTGTTGACGGATATATCGTGCCTGATCCAACCGGGATCGAGCTCCCCACCGCGCAAGCGGCAAAGAAACTAGCCGTCGAAATCGCTAAGCGGATCTCGATTGATGTTGAGCACGCCAGCTTCAAGGAGGTTGTCGTTAAAACCGATGACGGTAAAGAGATTTACAAGGCGTCGATCAAACCCGACTAGCACAACTTGCGAACTATTCCCCAGAAGTTGCGGAATCTTCTTGAGGCATGCGAATCACGCGCTTTGGTATGATTCGCAATTCGTCAACCTCTCGCCTACCTGGGACTCAGGTGGAGTGGGTTCATGGGTTCGCCTTCAATTATTCCAAACGACCGGTTGGACCGGGATTTTTATTTGGCTCTCGAAGACTTCCGGGGCGGCGCGGCATTTCGCGAAACCGATGAGGGCGTGGATTACCCAACCATCATTGGCGACTTGCTATCGGGCCAGTACGAGCAGGTCCTTCGAGTTGTAGCGTTCAACCTGTCCGATGGTTGGTCGAGGGACGCTTCCGAAGACATCGCTCACGAGTTGGAACGACGAATAGGAGCCGAGGCTCGCGAGGTACTAGACGGCCTCAGAGATTTCATTGAAGGTCAACTCGGCCGCAAGGTCGGCACCCAGCTAACTTTGCCCCCGAAAGATGCCCAAAGATACTGAGTTGTGTTTGCCCACCGCTGGAAAGGCGGTGCCCTCCGGCGAGGACTCGATTCACGAGATCAAACACGACGGCTACCGGGTGCGCGTTGTGCGTAACGGAACCCCAATGATCTTGTGTCCAGGAAACCTGCTGCCGGGTAATTGCTAGGAACGCAGCCCCTCCCGGGCTGTTGCAGCGGATGGGCTACAACCACCCCCCAATCTGGAATGGCATCGCGTTCCTCGCAGTCATCGGCCTCGTGCTCTACATGGTATGGGGCCCAAACTGAGAAGGCCCGACGCACGACTCTTCCGGACGACATGCATCGGGCCTGACCACCGGTTCACCCGCCGAATGGCTAGTGCAGCCTGATTTTGATTCATGGCAAAATCGCGATGATGCGCGAACAGCGAATTACCCTCGGCGAAATGAGATCGGACAACGGCCCTCGCCGGCTGATCGTCTACTGCAGCAATTTCGAGTGCTCTCACCAAGTCGTCGTGGATGCGGACTGTTGGCCGGACAGTCTTCGCCTGTCGGAGATCGAGGCCCGCTCTGTCTGCCAGGTTTGCGGTCGCCGCGGCGCCGATGTCAGGCCACTATTCGAGAAGGCGGGAATGGGGACCGGATAGGCGACCTACTCATCCCAAGTTCTGTCGCCACAGGCCTTGCATTCGAACATTCGAACGGACTTTCCGGCGCGCACACTCAGCATAGTTCGGATCAGGTCGTACGTTCGCCCGCACTTGCACTGTTTAGGAAGATTGATCGCAACGTCGGAGAGTCGTTGAGCAATGACACTCATGATACACCCCTGCTAGGCAGCACCTTAAGCGCTAAATAGCACACAAGTTCCTATCGAAATCGGACTAGCACCTAAATTTTTGCAGCTAGCTTTTCTGTAGCCTGTCGGCAGCGTCGGCAAGCGCTTCAGCTTTAAGGGCCTTACGCAGAAGCCGATCTTCCTCGGCACTAGCCGTAATGAGTTTAGCGGCGGCGCGAGCTTCCTCGGCAAATTTGAGTAGACGGTCTTCAAATGAAGCAAGGGGCCGCGAGCGATTTCGCTTAATCACCATGGCAGACACTCCACAAACTGCCTGCCCCAATCGCTATCCCTCAAAAGTGCAAAAGTTCCTGCCCCGGTGGGAGAGCCGGCGGAAGTCCTTGGCTGCTCAGGATCAGGGCCGCCAACCGAGATCGATCGGTTTTCTTCCGGGCCGTGACATCCGGAAGCCCGGCTTTGACTCCGCAGCAGTCCTAGCGTTCCAAACGCGCTTCGCTCTTTGTCCGCCTAGGTTCCGTACTCAAACCCCTTGTCGGTGATGATGCTGAGTGATTCAAGGCTTCCAAAAGGAAGCTTTGATGGCGCGCTTCGATCTGACTGACGCTGAATGGACAATCATCGCACCGTTGTTACCGGGAGCTGAGGGCAGGAAAAATGGCCGGCCCCGGCCGGATGATCGCAAGGTTATCAACGGCATCTTCTTCGTGTTGCGCACCGGCACTCCCTGGCGTGATCTGCCGGAGCGGTATGGGCCCTACACGACCGTGTACAACCGGTTCAATCGTTGGGCGAAGGCAGGCATCTGGCTTCGAATATTTGAGGCGCTGGCGGCCAGATCGCCGCAGTCGCTGCAACTGATTGACTCATCGATTATCCGCGCCCACCAGCATGCGGCGGGCGGTAAAAAGGGGGTCCGGATAACGCCATCGGCCGTTCTCGTGGAGGATTAAGCACCAAGATCAACGCGGTAGTCGATGAGCAGGGCATGCCTGTACGGATTGTGCTCTCGCAGGGTCAATCGTCTGACAAGACCATTGCGCCGACCTTGATCGAAGGGCTCAAGCCCGATCGCGACCTCGTCGCCGACCGCGGCTACGACGCCCGGGCCATCATCGACCTTGTCGAGGCTCACGGTGGCCGGGCGCACATCCCGACCTCTCGCGACCGCAAGGTCCAACGCTCGGTCGACCACTTCATCTATCGGCAACGCAACCTGGTCGAACGCTTCTTCAACAAGCTGAAGCATTTTCGTCGCGTCGCAACCCGCTACGACAAAACCGCTCGAAACTTCCTTGCAGCGGTCCTACTCGCTGCCACCCGAATATGGGCTAGGTTTGAGTCCACGACCTAGTTCCGTCTGAGAAGATGCAAGTTGAAACTTATCTGCATCACCGGGCCAGCATCATCCTGAACTTCGATGGCCAGGTCGGCCGGCCAGAGATCCGATAGCCTTTTCGGGAGCGCCCCGTCCGTGATCGGCCAGAGACAGAACCGCCTCCCTTTGGACCGCCTCTATATCGGGAAGATCGAAGCCCTCGTCGTCGAGAATAAATCCATCTCTGTCACGGAGATCGAAGTAGTAACGGGTCATGGCGCATTCTCAGGCTGTACCGAATACAGCGCTCAAAACCCGATTTGTTTCCTAGCGACGATAGAGATCCCTTACACAGCACCGCTGAATTCTTCGACGGACCGGGATAGCTCTCGGAGGAGCCGAGCCATTCCTGGAAAGTTGCTTGGAGAGGACGAAATAAAGGACTCGCTTTGTTCTGGTCGAAGGCGGACACTCCGGAAATCACCGCCCGGTACGTGGCTTCTATCGGTGATGAGAACGCCCGTTGCGGTCCCGCCTTCCTCCAATTGAAAGGAGCGCGCAATGCAAGAACGGCGTCGTTTCAAACAAATCGATCCTCTTGATAAGAGCCTCTCGCAAGAGACGGAACGGCGGCGTAAAGAAGCCCGAGGCACCCCGCCTGGCGTTGAGCGCGACAGGCTCATTCGCAGGGCGCGGCTCGCGGAAACAGCCTCTAACGTGAATGAGTGGCTTTCGTCGCCTGGCTTGCGGCCGCCCAAGTAAGGAACGTAGCCATGAAGGATTACCTCGCTTCCATCGAGAAGCTGCGGAGGGACGCCGCAGAGGCTTCGCTCATTCGCGATTTGGCTACAGATGAGACCAAGCGACAGATGTACGACCGGTTATGTCTGCATTTTAGCCGACTGGCGGACGAAGTCGAAAAAGTCATGAGCGGCCGTAAAGAGACTGCCGAGTGACGCGGCTTATTTTTTAGAGGAGGACTTGCGGCGTGGATCTGATGTTGCGGCGCTACTCATGGCAGCAACGTTGATGACGACGAAGATGAGACCTGCATCGTCCGTCACGTCCATTTGCCAGTCTTCGTCAACCCACAGCTTGCCGGCATGCGCATGAAGCAGCAACCCAATCCGCTTGGCCGCTTCAACCCGAGCTTCGTCTGAGTCTCTCAGCTCCGCCACCTCCGTCGCCGTCACGTCTGCTCCGGTCCGACCTTGAAATGAAAGCGCACTCGATACTCCCGTGTCTCAGTCTTTGTTAATTACCAATAACTTAGGCACCTTGCTGTTCCAGAGATTGGAAACATTGCAAAACTTTCGGAACCGCGCGCCCAGCGAGGAGTCAGTCTGATGCTTCCGGTTATTCAGCCCCCAAAGCCCTCCGGAAGAAGGCGGCCTCGGCATGTCCCAACAGCCGAGGCCGTTCTCGTCAAAGGTTCACCGGATGTTTACGGACCCAGCTATCTTGCTTCTGGTTTTCGCGGCCGGTTACGGGTTGCGCGCTTGGATCTCGGCTAGGCGGAGGCGCGACATTAGGAAGTCTCGCGGACACTAAGCACCGTGGGCACGAAAAAGCCGCCGTTGGGGGACAGCGACGGCCTTTTACGCACCACTCATCGCGTGGATGTCACCCGCGATTGATCGGATCCTAGCCATGAGAAGTTAAGAAACGCTCGGAAAATCCGAGATCAACCCACCTTGAGGTTTTCGGCGGATTCTTTCCCGCGGTTGAAAACCACCTCAAAGCTCACCTTTTCGCCCTCTCTCAGATCGTTCAGCCCCGCCCTTTCGACCGCCGAGATATGGACGAACACGACCGCTGCCGTCCGGTTGGATAAATCCATAGCCCTTCGTTGCGTTGAACCACTTCACAGTACCTGTCGGCACGTTAATTCTCCCTAGACTCACGAGCGCCGTAGCACGATGACATGAATCCGGCGAAAAGAAAGGGCCCGCCAGCGTGAACCCGCGGGCTCGCTCCCCGGCACCTCGCCGTCACGCAAGCGATTGGGCGTAAGAGAACGTTAGTTCGGCCCGGGCCACAACGGAAAACTTGGTCATTAAGCGCCTTGATATCCGACTACACGCGTCTCCCCCTTTGCGCCGCTGCCTCGTGGCGCTTCGAATACGCGTGGGTAATCTCCGCGCCCATCAATATGATCTGCGAGGTATAGTACACCCAGATCAGCACAACGACGATCGACGCCGCTGCCCCGTAGGTTGATTCTAGTCCCTGCTTTCCAATGTAGAGGCCGATCGCGGCCTTGCCGAGCTCGAAGAAGAGCGCCGTGAGAAGCGCCCCGAGCCAGACGTCAGACCATGAGACTGAAACGTCCGGCAGCCATTTGAACATCATCGCGAAAAGAACCGTCACCACCGCGAAAGAGACCAGCATGCTGACGATGTGCAGTATGCCTTCCGGAAGATAAGGCGCAACGAATTTACCAGCAGCAGCGAGACCTGCCGTGACCAAAAGCGATACGAGAAGAAGAAACCCCAGGGCCAGCACAGCGGCGAACGAGAGCACATAATTACGCGCGAATGGCCACAGGCCGCCCTCTTTTGACTCTTTGACCTCCCACACGACGTTGAGCGCATCTTTCAGCTGCACGACTACGCCTATGGCAGCAAACAGCAAGGCAACTATCCCGAACACCGTGGCGAGCAGGCCGGCCGCAGGACGATTTGCGCCCGCCAGCATGCCCTCGATCGCCTTTGCGCCGCTTTCTCCCAGCATCCCCTGCAAAGTCGACATCACCTGTCCGGTGACCGCTTCACGCCCGAAGAAAAGGCCTGCGACCGCAATTGCAATGAGAATGATCGGCCCGATGGAAAAGACGGAGTAGTAGGCGAGAGCCGCTCCCTGCCGCGCATCCTTGTGGCTCGACCAGTTCGCCAACGCTTCTTTCGCTACCATCCACCACATACCTGATCACCTCCCAGGTCCCGCCGATAAGGGCAGCTAGGAGCAAAGGTTCCTATGTGTTTCTCAATAGAGCGGAGATCCCGATGAACAACCGGGCTGCTGGCACATTCATTTCGTTGCTTCCCTCCGGGGTATTTCCCGTTCGACCGTAACGTTAACTGCGCGCTTGTCGCTGCGAAGACCGAGATAAACAGGATGGCGCATCTCGCCGGAGCTTGTCCATTCGGTGAACTTTACTTCCGCGACAAGCTGCGGTTTGACCCAAGTGGTGACGGTTTCATCTTTGGTTTTTTTGCCGAATGGCGACTTTGCCGTTTTGAGCTTTATCAGTTTTCCGTGCAGTTCTTTGAGAACTTCGTGGCTGAAACCTGTGCCGACGTGGCCTATGTAACGCCAGTTGTCGCCTTCGCGCAGCGCCAAGGTTAGCGCGCCGAAAAACGGACGCGTGCGCCTTGGGGCGGTGAAACCAGCAATGACGACTTCCTGGCGTTTCGATGTTTTGATCTTCAGCCAGTTGTCTGTTCGCGCACCTGACAGGTACTTGCTGTCAGCCCGCTTTGCCATGATCCCTTCAAGGCCCTTGCGCTCGGCTTCTTCAAAGAACTTTATCCCACTTGCTATCCTGTGAAGGCTGAAGGAGATCAGCTTATGTTTCGGGAGGATGGCCTTCAGGCGTTTCTTACGTTCTGTGAGCGGCAGGCCCCGAAGATCCTCGCTATCAAGAAACATCAGATCGAACGCACAGTATTGCAGTCTGGCTTTGCTGCGAAGCGCGTTCTGAAGCAACTGGAAATGCGAGACGCCTTCCTTATCGAGAGCCACGAGCTCGCCGTCGATCACAGCGTCGCCCTTCACCCCCTCAAGCGCCCTTGCGACTTCGATATAGTTGTGGCTGATGATCTTGCCGTTGCGGCTGTAGAGGGTCACGTTGCCGCTCTCGATCTTCGCGACCATGCGGAAGCCGTCATACTTGTCCTCGAATATCCACCCCTTGTCATCGAACGGCGCATCGGTCAGCGTCGCGAGCATCGGCTGCAGGCGCTTTGGCAATGTCGAGACCCTCGCCATCAGCCTTCGTCCCGTACATCGCGGAACGTGACCGAGTAGCGAAGCCGTTCGACGCCGGGAATACTGTGCTCCCATTCGGTGCGGGACGGGCCTCTCAGGAGGTACACAGAACGGGGCGCGGCCACGAGATTTTGTCGCGTGAAGCCTTTGAAGGATCTTTTGCGCAGACGGAAAGTGCAGGATGAAAGTAGGGATATGCCGACCACGTCGCCGAATACAGAGCGATCCTTATGCCAGCCGATACCGGCTCCCGGCGCATATTCCGTTACGAGCACCTGCTGGAACCTGCCGGGCTCGGCGCCTGCAAATCTTTCTGCGCGTACACATAAATTTCTGAGAAAGTTCGGCATGTCTTCCGTATTCGTAAGGCCGCCACCGTTGAAATCATAACGCCAGCCGAATGACACGGTGCGGCGCTTGCCGGTGAAGCCGTGAAACTCGAACTCTCTGAATGGTAGGTATTGGATCTCCTGCAAGAGGGCTTGCTCTTCCGCGGCACTCAGGAAGTTTTCCTCGTACTTCATGCCTTCCGGAAGGTGGCTACCCCCGAAAAGGTCGAGCGTCGTGTTACCGGTCGGCACTCGTTTTTTTCCGTGGGGATGCTTTTGCGGGTTTGCGATCGCCGCGGTCGCCTGGCCGGCCTTCGCGGTGTTTTTCGCCTTGCGGCGGCGATCCTGAGACAGTAGCAACCAACGTCGTCCCTTTCTTTGATCCTGCCCTTCGCTTCGCGACGTATGAAGCGCGCTTGTCACTGCGCGGGCCATCAGCTCGCGCTTGGCAGGCGCTTTTTTCGCGGCTCTTTTTTTCGTTGTGCTTTTTACCGTTGTTTCCCTGGCTGAATTGTCGGTGGTTGCCAACTCATTACAGAGGCTTGAAGTTCCTTTAGCCGCGCCGTCGCCGGGGGCGGCGGGGTTCTAGCGCCTCGCCCGGCGGCGGCGCCCAAGTCTTAGGTGTCGACCTCTCGCGCGGGGGGCTGCGCCCCAGGGCCGTCAAGAGCGAGCTCGCTTGCGCTCGGCGGGGCCGCTGCCGCGCCCCCACCTGACCGCCTCCCCCGCTCATTGCCGCATGGCTAGCCGGGTTGCAGGCCGCAAACCCTACCAGGCAGAGGAACCAAGTCCTGCCCGCTCCGTTGGAGCTGGCTTTTGAGGATAGAGCCATGGCCAAGGACGATCAGCTTCGCTACGGAGCGCCCGGAGACAGCGGGGTCCACATCTGCGTCGACATGCAGCGCCTGTTTGCTGAAGGCACCGACTGGAAGATACCCTGGCTCCCCCGCGTCCTACCGAACATCGTCGCGATCAGCTCGGCCCATTCAGACAGAACCATTTTTACCCGCTTTATCCCGGCTCGCAAACCTGGAGGAGGGATTGGCGTGTGGCGGCGCTATTATGAGCGCTGGGGATCGATGACGATCGATCAGATCGGTGCCGAGATGGTGGATCTTGTGCCTGATCTTGCCCGGTTCGTCCCACCTGCCCGGATCTTCGACAAGCATGTCTATTCACCGTGGACGGGCACCGACCTGCATTCGCAGCTGAAAGACGCAGGAGTTGATACGGTCATCATCACCGGTGGCGAAACCGATGTCTGCGTTCTTGCGACCATGCTCGGCGCCATCGACTGGGGCTTTCGGGTCATTCTCGTAACGGATGCGCTCTGCAGCTCGGCCGACGAGACCCATGACGCCATGATGAATGTCTACATGAACCGTTTCGGCGAGCAGGTAGAATGCGCCACGACCGAAACCCTGCTTGAAAGCTGGGCCAGCGGCGCCCGCGCGGCCTGGGCGTCATGAGAGGGCCGTATCTTCTGCAGATCCTGCTGCCGAAAGAGACCGGAAAAGGTGAGCCGGTCGAGCAGGAATGGTTTGAGAGCTTTCTGAAAGAACTCACCGCGAAGTTCGGCGGCGCGACGAGTTTCGTCCGTGCCCCGGGACAGGGCCTGTGGCGGGGCGGCGGTGAAACCGAGCGCGACGCCATTGCCGTTGTCGAGGTGATGGCGGAAGAGCTCGCGCAAGATTACTGGGTCAGGCTGCGGGAGAGACTTGAGAGCGAGCTCTCACAGGAACAAATCATTATACGCGCCCAGCAGATAATCCGGCTTTGATGATTTCTTGAGGATACCGATGGACACGATGATGCTGCTGAGGACGTTCGCCGCCGCGACTACCATCATTGCGGCCGGGCTTGTGGCAGCCAACTGGAATGCCCGGGTGATGGTCGCCGGATTTGCGCTCTTCATTGTGGCTGCCCTCGCCTGGATGGCGGATGGCTGGCTTGAGGGTAAGGCTTCGCTTGTCATCCAGAATGTCATTCTGCTTGCGATCAACGTCCTCGGGGTCTGGCGCTGGCTTCCGCGTGCCGAGAAGGAAATGAACTAGGCCCCTGCCCTCTAGCTGGCGGAACCGAAGGCATTCGCGGTACATTGGACCTCCATGCCGCGCAAACTCAAGGTCTACCAGACATCGCAGGGTTTCTATGATCTTGCCCTCGCTGCGCCATCGATGAAGGCGGCGCTCGAAGCCTGGGGAGCGAGCAGCAATCTTTTTCATCAGGGGTTCGCGAAAGAAGCGGACGATAACGAGGTCATCGCGGCCGCGATGGCAAAGCCCGGCATCGTTCTGAAGCGCCCTGTCGGGTCGAGCAAACCCTTCTGCGAGGACGCGGACTTGCCGACCGCAGCTTCGCTCGATCTGCCGCGGCCAAAGCGGGATGCCAGGCCGAAGAAGGCAAAAGCTTCCAAAGCGCGCAACACGGACGAGAAAGCGGAGCGCCGCGCTGCCGCAGCGTTCGAAAAAGAGCGGCTGAAGCGCGAAAAGGAGCGCGAAAAGGAAGAAGCGGAAGCGGCCAAGGCCCGGGCAAAGCGGCAGGCCGCAATGGAAAATGCGGAAGCAGCGCTGGGCAAGGCCAGGCGCGACCATGAGGAACAGGTAGCTGAGATCGAAAAAGATCTCGCCGCCGTGCAGCGGCGTGCGGAAGCCGAGGAAGAACGGTGGCAGGAGCTGAAAGAACGGCTTGAGACGAAACTGCGCAAAGCGAGCCGATAGACGAGCCTAGTCGCAAAATCCGTCACGTCTCAAAAAGGCTTTGTTGATTGCGACCGCGGCCTTTGCGCCCTCCGCGACGGCTACTGCAACGAGCAGAACGTCGCGCGACACGTCTCCTGCGACATAAAGGCCGGAGACGCTGGTTTCTTCGGTGACAGGGTCGATGACAACCCCGCCCTTCTCATTGCGCTTGCAGCCAAGACGCTGCGGCAGATCAGAGCCTTGGCGGCAACCTGTCGAGAAGAAGAGCCCTTCCCGCTCAAGGTCGGGCCCGCTCTCAAACCTGATGATTTTCAGTTGCCCGTTCGCGCCTTCCAGCGAGCAGACAGGTTCGCGCCGCAGCTTTATGCCGTGCTGCCTGAGCTTAAGTTCCGCATCCGCGCTCACTTCTGTCCCATCGGTCAATGCGACAACATCCGGCGTCCAGTGCTTCATCATGATCGCGAGTTCCGCCCCCTTATCGCCCTTGCCGTACGCCGCGACCCCTTTGCCGGCATATTCGAAACCATCGCAGTACAGACAGTGATGGACGGACACGCCGTAAAGATCATTTATCCCGGGGAGTTCCGGAAGTTCGTCGACGATACCCGTTGCGAGCAGGATTTTGGAGGCCGAGCCGGCGCTTCCATCAGAGCAGCCGAACGCGAAGCCCTCCCCTTCGCGCCTGATATCGGTGACCCCTGTTACCTTGAGCTCGACAGACTCATACCGGGCGAGATCGCGTCTAGCTTCGTCCAGGAATTCCGCAGGACGCGTTCCTTCACGCCCAAGGAGGCCATGAATGGCATGCGAAGCGCGGTTGCGCTGCTGATTATCATCGCAAACGAGAACCTGCCTGCGGCACCTTCCCAGGATGAGGGCCGCGCTTAGCCCCGCTGGCCCGCCGCCGACGATCAGAACATCAACCTTCATCCTTAACTCCTGCGTTCATCCCAAGCGGCCAATGCTTTTGGAAACTTTTTATGCCGGCTCATTTGTTACTTATCCCGGAAAGAACATGCGACGCACCCTTTCAGCAGCTGCACCGATCGATCTGACGCCCGAGCAGCGCCGGGAGAGGCGCGCCCAGCGCCGCGAGAAGCAGCGCGAGAACAACATCCTTCGCGCAGCTAAGATGCATAAGGCGAGGCTGAAACTGGAAGCCGAAGGGCCGAAGCCGCAGCCGGGCCTAAAGGAGAGCCTTTTTGTCGGCTGCTCCGGCTGGCGTTACTGGAAATGGCGGGATTCCTTTTACGCCGCCGTCCCTCAGCCAGACTGGTTCGCCCACTACTCTGGCGTATTCGACACCGTTGAGATCAACGCCTCATTTTACTCATGGCCAACGGTGGCTGGCGTGCAGGCCTGGCGCCGCCAGCCCGGCAAAAAGGACTTCGTCTACACAGTCAAGGTCTGCGAGCTCATCACGCATATCAAGAAGTTCAAGGGCACCAAGACGCTCATCCGGGATTTCGGCATGATCGCCGACATCCTCGGCGAGCGGATGGGCTGCTTCCTCTTCCAGCTGCCGCCAAGCTTCCGCTATACCAAAGCCCGTCTTAAGTCGATCGTGAGCCAGCTCGACCCCGCGCGCCGTAACGTCGTGGAATTCCGGCACAAGAGCTGGTGGAACGAGGATGTCTATAGCGCTTTCCGCAAGGCCGGGATCATCTTCTGCTCCTGCAGCGGCCCCCGCCTTCCTGACGAGCTCATCAGGACAGCCGATGAAGTCTATGTCCGGCTGCACGGTCCCGTGCGCTGGTACAGGCACGATTATTCCAAGGAGGAACTCGGCAAGTGGGCGGAGCGGATCCGGGCAAGCGGCGCAAAGCGCGCCTGGATCTACTTCAACAACGATTACGATGCCTATGCGACGCGGAATGCCAAGGCCCTGCACGGACTGCTGGCAGAGGCCAGCCTACCGCGTGAAATAGGAACCCACCCGGCTCGCGGCAATTGATTTGAGCCATTCCATATTCCACCCCAAGAGGACACCATGTATCATCACGTCAAGAAGCTCATGTACACCGTGCGCGTAGACGAGCCCGATCCCCGTTTCGGCAATATGCTGCTTGAGCAGTTCGGCGGCGCGAACGGCGAACTCGCAGCCGCGATGCAGTACTCCATCCAGGGCCTCAATTGCGAAGACCCCGACCGCAAAGACCTGCTGATGGATATCGGCACAGAAGAGCTGAGCCATCTCGAAGTCGTCGGCAGTCTTGCACGCCTTCATCTCAAGCCAACGAAATTCGACCGGGAAAAGGCGGAAGCCGATCCGCTTATCGCGATCGCAGGCGGCGGCGGCGTTAACCTTTTCAATTCGCAAGGCAATCCATGGACTGCCGATTATCTCAAGATCACCGGTGAGCTCGACGTCGACCTGCGCAGCAACATCGCAGCCGAAGCGCGGGCAAAGATTGTCTATGAGCGGCTGATAAACTTCTGTGACGACGCCGGCACCAAAGACGCGCTGCAGTTCCTGATGACGCGGGAAATCACGCATATGAAGGCGTTTGCGGCGGCGCTTGAGAGCATGAAGAAGCCCGCGTTTTCCATCGGCCGGATTGCGCCGACACCCGGTCTTGTGAACCAGTTCTTCAACGATTCGACAGGATCGGGCGACGAAGGCGAGATCGATACGCGTGGGCCGTGGAATGAGGGCGGCGATTGGGAATTCGTGGAATCTCCTGCTTTGTCCACGCCGACTGCTGTTTCTGAGGCGCCCATCAAGACCGAAAGCTCACCGCCGACGGCGCCCGAAGGAATCAATGACCTGTTGATCGACGAGCTTCGGGACATCCTGCACGCGGAGAAGCAGCTCACGAAAGCGCTTCCAAAGATGGCTGAAGCGGCGAGGTTCGACCGCCTGCGCGAGTGCTTTGAAGAACATCTCATCGAAACCGAAAGCCAGATCGAGCGACTCAACGAATGCTTCGACCTGCTCGGGGAAACGGCCCGCGCGAAACCTTGCAAGGGCATGATGGGCCTTGTCGAGGAAGGCCAGGAAGTCATGAAAGAGGGTGAAGAGAAAGAAGACGCTCTCGCGGATCTTGCGCTTATCGGCGCGGCGCAGCGCGTCGAGCATTATGAGATCTCCGGCTACACCACCGCGAAGAACCTCGCGCAGCAGCTTCGCCACAGCGCGATCGTCGCCCTTCTCTCGAAATCGCTGGCCGAGGAAGAGAATGCCGACCAGCTTCTCAATCAGATCGCACGAAGTCTTATGTCGGTCGCGAAGATGCCTGACGCGATCGAGCAAAGCTCGGAAGAAGAAGCCTGAAAATTTGGTCTCGAGCCGCCCCAATGGGGCGGCCTTTTTTTTGGAGTTGCTTGTTTGGTATTCGATGATGACGCTGATGGCGGACGCGCTGCAGTGGTCGATATTCGGTTGCGTCAGATCATTGCGGGCGAAGGGACACCGGCTGACGTATTCCTGATGGTCACTGAAAAGATGGACGCCGCGGCGGAAGCCCGCACAATTTTCCTGCGGAGCGGCGACTGCAACTAGTCGAATACTATAGGCGTATCAGCCAGCATTCAGAGATTGTCGGGCTGATGGTAGTGCTGATTCAAGAGCTTCTGGGAGCTATCAGCAAGTTGCGGAGAAGAAACGCGCGGCAGGGCCTCTTCGTCGCAAGACGCACATTTCAGTTCCGTTCTATCGATGCTGGACATGACGGGCGATAATCGCCCGCCGCAGCGCGGGCAGCTTGTTAAATCCATGATTTCCTCCACTAACGACTGATCGCCCTCTGCTGTTTCCTTGCCTGTATTTTTTTTGCCGCGCGCTTTTTCGCGGTCTTATTTTTCTCGGTTCTCACGCCCTTGAACTTCTTAGCTGACTTCTTCTTTTTACCCGGACGCTTCAAGGCCATGAACTCGCCGGACTGCTTGTTGCGCTTGGCCCAGGCGCTTGCACCGCCGATTGTTGCCTTCGTCTGCGACCGCTTCTTCACCGCGCCCTTGCGGGCGTTATCGCCGGTGGGCTTGTTGACCGCCATGTGTGCTTTCCCTGCTAAAATTCCAGTCATAATGCGCTGAGTTCCTATGAGTTCCTTCGAGCGAGAGCCTGCTTCCCGCGCGTGCAGACCGGGAGAACGGGGGCCTGAGGCGGAGCACTTGACCCGGGTGCTATAAGAGAGGGAGCAAAACTGATTCGGGACGTTTCCCATGAAATCCAATCTCAAGCGCACAAAAACCGCCGGCACGCCCCGGCCCCCCTATCGCACCCTCCAGGGCTGGGCTCTCGGAACTCTGATAGATCAGGGCGCCGTAACCGCATGCGATGACCACGGCCACCGCAGGGACCGGTCGGATCCCGATGCATGGACGAGGGCGCGGGCGGAGGCCTGGGCGTCCCCCTTCCCTGGAGCCACCCCGGAAGCCTGCCTCAAAGCACTCGACGAGGTCATGCAGTCCACCGGAGATACCTGCCCCGACTGCGACTAACCGACTCCACTTCACCCAGCGAGAGAGCCTATATTAGGCCTCGTTCATCGAATGTGAGTTTGAGTGCATGGCCCCGCGCGCCAACTGGAAAGGCTTTTTGCGGCTTTCTCTCGTCACGTGCCCGATAGCGCTGTTTCCAGCGACATCGAATCCGAAAAGATCAGCTTCAACCAGATCAATAAGAAGACCGGGCATAGGATACGCTATCTAAAGGTTGATGCTGAGACGGGTGAAGAAGTTGCCGGCGAGGACATCATCAAAGGCTACCAGGTCGACAAAGACCGCTATCTTGAGGTGACTAAGGACGAGCTTGAGAATATCGCGCTCGAATCCAGCCGCACCATCGACATTGACGAGTTTGTTCCGCGCTCAGAGATCGACGACCTTTACCTACACGATGCCTACGCCGTCATCCGGGACACCATCCGATCGCTTGATCAGGTCGCCATCGGCCGCGTCGTGCTGACCACCGTGAACACGTCATTGCGCTTGAGGCGCGCGACAAGGACTTATGGGCATGTTGCTGCGCTACCCCTACGAGATCCGGGATGCCGCCGCCTATTTTGACGACATCCAGGACCTGAAAATCACCAATGACATGCTCGACCTCGCCAGGCACATTGTGGAAACAAAGGCGGGCCATTTTGATTCTGCCAGGTTCGAGGATCGCTACGAAGCTGCGCTGCAGGAATTGTTAGAGAAGAAGGAAAAGGGTCAGCCGATCGCGGCATCCAGAAACATGGCGCCGAGCAATGTTTACAACCTGCTGGACGCTCTACGAGCCAGCATCAAAGGCGGCCGTCAGCGAACGCCGGCAGAGAAGCCGGTAAAGGCCGTCAAGAAATCCAGGCCAGCCAGGCCTGCCAAACGAAAAGCCAGTTGATCACGGGTGTCTTTGAATAGCAGTGCCAGGCCATAACCAAAGTGCCCCTCGGCGGCTCGTAAGTGAAGTTCTTGAACTAAGCGCCCTAATCGTTCTCTCAGCAAGGCCGAATCGAGAATGGCAAAGAAGTGCATTGCGATTGAGGTCATTGAGCAAGGAGGCGAGCGCGTGCTCCTGAAGACCTTTGATGACGGTTCGGAGGAACGCCGACCGATCTTGAAGGAGCCGCGGCAGACGCGCCCACAGCGAATCGATTGGAGCCGGAAGCTGAGTACGGGATTAAAGCGAGGCCTTTAGGACTGATCCCGTCGCCGAGCTTCCAACATCTCGCAGTTGCTTACCCACCGATGAAAGCTCGGGCTCCCGTGGAATTAGCGACGCCTATTTTCTGCAGAAGCGCCTCATGGCACGTGAGCCCTGCGGCGGCCTATTCTCTGATCTAAAGAGGGCACCGCGTCAGCTCGCTAATCAATTGGAGAAGAGCCTGCTTTTCTGGCGCGCATTTTTCAACCTGGAGAAACTGTGAAAGCTCAAATCTTGTCGCCCTTCCGCCCGAAGGAACGTTGGCCTCATGCAGAACGAAAACATCATTTTCCTCGCGGCAGAGCCACCAGCTATCGCCATTTTCGCTTTGATAGATTTTGCGCTGCTGGGTAACGAACATGAAGCGGCAACAACGGCGGGGAAGATCGGTTCCTACCGGGTAGCGCGGTTCCGAATGCGCGAGGTTTAGAAGAGCTAATCCCAATATGGAATGGCCGGACGTGCGATCATCAGCCAGAAAATGAGCAATACCGCACCGAATGCGGGAAATCCGAAGGCAAACCACCACCAGAAAAGCCGCGAGTAGTCGTCTGATAACGACGAGTTCGTTTCAACCGCCTGGATTGCGAGATCCCGCATGCGCATCTGCATCCAGACGACCGGTAACCAAAACGCCCCAGTGATGATATAGAGCACGATGGAAGCGGCTATCCATCCATCCGCGAGAGAGTAGCCGCTTGACCACGCCAGCCAAACGCCTGTTATCGGCTGAAGCACGACAGCTGTTGCAGTGAATATGAAGTCGGCGAGCACCACAGTCCGTGCGACACCGGCCACTTCCCGGGGCTCGCCGCGAAGATGAGCTACAAGCATGAAGAACGCAATTCCGGCACCGGTACCCAGAAGCACCGAGGCGCCGATGACATGAACCGTCTTGACGATGAGGTAGAGCATCAACGATCCTCGCGGATCGCCAATGCCACCAGATTAAGCATCAGCACCGGCCAGATCTTCAGCATCGGGCCAAGAGGGTCGCTCCATAAGCGTGGCACCAGCGTCGTCCCTATCACCACGTAAACAAGGGAGATGATCAGCGCTGCCCACAACCCATAGCGGCTAAGTGGTCTTGTAAGAATTGCAAAGCCGATCGCGAGGTCCGCCAGGGCTCCAGCGGCTACAGTGAGGCCGGCGAAGTAACCTTCTAATCCCCCTTCTCGCAGGAGTGACATGCCATGGTCCCAGCCGGGACCGAGGGAAATGATGCCAGTGACAATCCAGAACAGGCCAAAAATGCCGAAGATTAGTGGTTTCAGCAAATAGAGTCTTGCAAACCACCGCTCCTGTACCGAAGCGGGCTCGCTTGCAAGGGTCGATTCAATATCACGCGGTGCAATACCGGTGACCTCATGCCAAGGCCGCGGATCGCCGGCGGCCCCACGACGCATTTCTGCTTGAGCGGTCGTATTGACCGGAGTGCGCCAGCCGAGCAGCTGGGCAAGGTCTCCGATCAGGTAAAGCATCCTCGCGGCCCATGAGGGCACTTGCACATGGCGCGCGGGCGACCATCGCAGCCAGCGACGAAAAAGCCCGACAGCTTCGCTAAAGGTCATCGCCCGCGGCCCAGCTAAGTCAAGCGCGACGCGCGAAGGCGCTTCCGGTCTTAGGAAGAATGCGACTGTTTCGACAAGATCATCTAGATGCACGGGCTGGATAGCCGCGGTACCTGGCATGACCGGCAGAATTGGCAACGACGCGAGCCCACGCAACAGCGCGCTCCCGCCATAGGCCGCGCGTCCGATCACGACAGAGGGGCGCAGAATAACCCAATCAAGGTCGCGGGAGGTCAATATCGCTTCGCCTTCCCGCTTGGTCCGCGAGAAAATGCTCGGGGTGTCGCGGTTGGTGCCGATGGCAGAAAATAGGATAACGCGTCGGATCCCTTCCGCTTCGCAGGCCGCGTAGAGCGCTCCACTTCCCGAGACGTGTAGGCCCTCCATATCTTGTCCCCGGAGCGCCCCGGCTGCGTTGATCACGGCGTCAAAGCCTTTGACTATTGCTTTCCAGTCGTCAGCATTAGTCTGAGAAAGATCAACCTGGACATGGCCAGCCTGGCGCTTGGCGGTTGCATGCCGAGCCACCGTCACACATTCATGTCCCTCAGCGGAGAGCCGCGCATTGAGCGCAGATCCGATAAAGCCCGTTCCGCCAACAATGAGGATTCGCATAGGATTATCCCTGTAATTGCTTGCGTCGGTGACGTAGACCGCGGATCAACTCTTCCACGTAGGGGATGATTTGGAAAATCGCGGTTAAGATCAGCATGGTAACAATGTAAGTTGCTGGGAGCGGCTGTTGTTTGAGCTTGAACGTGAACTCGGGCTCTCCGAAGCCGAACAATGCCAGGAACGCGGTCCAGTGAAGTGCAATGACCAGGAGCAACCCTGTCAGCGGAAGCATCTCAAGAACGCTGTGGACATGTTGCTCGATGGGCGAAATCTCGCGAGCCGTCGACGCGTAGCGAACGTCCCAAATGGCGGTGGCTTCATGAAGTATCAGAAATGCAATCATAAGCAGGATTACGCCCGATGTGATTTCAAGGAAAAGCGCCGCTAACACCGGGATCGCCATTTCGCCCAGCTGCACCAAGTGAAGGACTGACTCTGTCCACCCGCTGCTCTTTTCGATATGAGCCACGCGATGGCAGAGGTAGTCCGCAAAGCCGGCAACCAGCTAAAGCGGCATAATGAAATACATCAGCATCGCTCGCAGGACCTCGTCTGGCCCCATTTCGCACCTCCTCAGGCACCTCGGGTCAAATCGACGTCGGAACAAACGTTCCTATTACCCATCCTGGGACAGGAGCGGCTGGCTCACATGCATTCTCGCTTGAGGGCAGTGGCTAGTATCGACGACCGTGGAACGTTCGGTCGTCAGCAGCGGTTGGGGCTATTGGACAAACTGGAGGCGACCATGAACAAAATGTCGCAGCTTCTCGTGTCGGCCCTCGTGACGGGTAGGTAGCTAGCATAGTTTCAACGGCCGCGCTTGCCGCGATGTCGAAAGCCGAAGGCAAGCGCGCCGTACGACCTGCAAACTCCACGAGTCACTGGCTGCATGGTGAGGATGCGGGCCGCGTCGAGGAATTGGACATGCCGCACACAGGCACAGGCTTGGCAACACACCACGCATCCGCGGTATTCTGGGCAGTGCCTTTTGAGGCGTGGCTTGCGTTGGATCCGCCGACGTCAAACATTGAGCTTATGCGCAATGCATCGGCGATGGCGGCAGTGGCGGCAATTGTTGATTACGGCATTGTTCCTGAACGATTGACACCTGGCTGGGAATTAGTCCTATCCCGAAAATCGATGATTGGCGGATTTGCAAGTTTAGCCGTAGGCCTCACAGCCGGTGCGCTTGCTTCGCAAACGATTTGCTCGAATGTCAGGGCTTCGCGCGGTAATCCTTTGCTATGGGCGGGTGACGCACACAAACGCAAGTAGATCATCGAATGCAGAGTTAAAACCGAATACGGCGAACCGCCACGTCGGGGCAGTCGCGATTACAATAAGTAAAGCAAAGACAAAGTATGCGACGGGAGACGGAATGGTCAACGGCTTAACTAAACGTCGTCTCGTCATGCGTTGTCCAATCGGGTGCTAGGCGTTTGCCGTAGTAGAATGTAACCGAAAACGAGCATCAGCGCGCCCCAAACAATAAAAGCGACATCGAAAAAGTTGCGATAGAAAGGATCTACGGTTTCGTTCACATGGTGAATGCCGAGCACATGGTGATTAACGATCCCCTCGACAACATTGAACGATCCAAATCCGATCAGCATCGAACCCATGAGCCGCTTGCTCGTCCAGGTTAAATGACGTTGTTGAGCAGAGCGCCAAAGAATGTACAACCCCGCTACAATGAAAAGGTAGGTAAGACTGTGAAAAATACCGTCCCAAAGTGTATTAAGCTCATAGTTTTCGATTGAGTTTAGGGGGTACCAGCTGCTCAACATGTGATGCCAGCGCAGCACTTGGTGAAATACAATACCGTCAAAAAAGCCGCCCAGGCCCAAGCCAAACAGGATACCCGCAGATAATGGAATTGCGCCCGGGCTCCCAAAACCATGCTCGTTCTGTTGCATGCTCGTTTTTGCCTCCCGGTGGGAGAATATCCTTCGGCGCAATGGCCGGGCGCTGCACCGGCCCACTCGCAGCCGGTGCTATTTTTTTCCTGGGGATCCAGGTCTGGTCGTGCCTTGATTAGGTCCTTCAGTTGAGGTCCCCGGCGTACTGCCAACGCCCTGTTGGCTGTTTACTCCTCCACCCACATTCGTGCCGGTGGTGCCTTGCATGCCCGTTGTGGCTGATGTTGAGCCGGTACCCGTCGCGCCGCCCGATGCTCCTGCGGTGCTACCCGAGCCGGCCGATCCACCCGCTGATCCCCCTTGAGCGCATGCCAGAGAAGAGCTCAAAGCTAGGATTAAGCCTAACGTCGCCGTGGAAACTTTCATGACTGTCCCTTTCTGAGATAAGCGATGAGCAAACTCTCCCAGTAATTTCTCGTTCCTAAACTGCTTCAGTGCGTCGCCAACTATGCGCAAGACATTTGCCCTCGCACCTGCGCCGTTGCTGTTTCGGAGATTCGTCCTAAGGCCGCTCTCCCAATTCGACCTGTTAGAACCGTTCCGGCCCGGTCTTATGTTAACTTCGGTGCCGCTCCAACGGCACAGTCCTGTCAGCAAAGACGGCCTCGGCCACCTCCTGGGCTGAGGCCGTTGACAGCGCCAGAATTCAATTTTCGACTTTCCGGGATCGGTTCTGGGGTTTTCTCAGTTCTTGCTTCGAGGGCGCTAAGGCGATTCTGTCAAATCCCAGTCAAGCAGCTTTTGTTAGGAACGATCCTTGCGAGCTTCCATTGTGGTTCCGTACCGAGGACAAGCGGCACAGTCACCGTGTTGGCAGACGGCCTCAGGATCCACGCTGAGGCCGTTCTTCCGCGGGCTCCGTTAGGAACCGGAGGCCAATCTTCGGTTTAGTGCATTTTCTTTCCTCAGGAGGGACCTATGGCTGAAAAGACACTGGATGATCTGTTTCTCAACACCTTGAAGGACGTCTACTACGCCGAGAAGCAAATTTACAAATCTCTACCCAAGATGGCTAAGGCGGCCACCGACGAACAGCTCGGCGCGGCCTTTGAAAAGCACCAAGAGGAAACTGAAGGCCAAATTGCGCGCCTTGAGCAGATCTTCGAACTGCTGGACAAGCCGGCACGTGGCAAGAAGTGCGATGCCATCGAAGGCATCCTTGACGAGGGCAAGGAGGTTATGGAGGAATTCAAGGGTTCGGCTGCCCTTGATGCTGGATTACTTGCCTCGGCTCAGGCCGTCGAGCACTACGAAATTTCTCGCTATGGCACGCTCAAATCTTGGGCTTCCGCTCTTGGCATGAAAGACGCCGTGAAGCTAATCGACCAAACGTTAGCTGAGGAGAAGAAGACAGATGCTTTGCTGACGAAGTTGGCGGAGACCGTCGTCAATGCAGAAGCCCAAGCTGCATAGCCGAGCAACGGTTGGGAAGTCCCCGTTGCTAACCGGCCATGGGCGCGAGCACGGTAGCGGCCTCAGCATTTTCCGCTGAGGCCGTTCCTTTTTGAGCCCTAAAGCAAAATGGCGATCACCTGCCTTCCCGCTTAAGCATCGTCCGCGCCGTGACTGGTCAGACACTTAAGCCGGTGCTGACGAACTGATTAGCTGAGCGATCACCTGGAACGGACCAATTTCCTCCGAGGGGGCTGTGTAAACGATAAGACTCCCTTGCGCTGCGCCGTCTTCAACTCATTATGTGACACGTACGCTACAGAAGTAGTACGACAACCACGAGCGCAATCGGAAGTATCGCGCCCACTATCAACGCGAAAACATTGAATGCCGAATCTCTGTTCATGACGTCCTCATTGATTTGAGGCACGTTGGCCGTCGCCCGGTGTTCAATCATCAAGGCGCCCCTTTCTAAAGGGGTCGGCGATGTCATCATGGCCTCTGCGATTACTGAAAAACATCAAGGCCATGAGGCCGCCGCCTATTAATAGCGAAAAGAACGTTCCGAGACTTAAGGCGATCCAGCCATGCCGGCTCATAGGAACGTCGCTAGCTGCATTCCATACCGACACCGCCCAGACGCCGGTAAGAATTAACAGGAGTATGAGGACGCCTAAAATAATGATCTGGCCAACACCGATGCGATTCATGGTTGCGCCTCCTGCTGGTCCCTCCCGCAGTAAAACCGCTTTCAAAGGCGGCAGTTCCTGCGTGGTAGTTTGCCAGATCGGGTCTTGCCTGACGCCGGGCCCTGAAACTTTGCCGATAGTCCTGTATTGCCTCTCGACGCAGCCCACGGTCTCGTGCCTTGGAGACTGGCCTCGCTGGAGAAGAGAAAATGAGTGAACTTATGTTACGTTTTCAACATAAACTTGGACGGGCCGCCATAAAGCTATGGGCAGACCTACCGCGCGACTTCCAGGAACGCCTTTTCGAGGACGCCGTCGGAGGCGATGAACAATTGCGACACCAGCTGGCAGTCTATTTGCACGAACATCATCCGCGTACAGCTCTCCCGCCTCGACCGTCAGCGAGCGCGTAGCTTCACGAACGGTTAGAAGCAAGATCGGCAAGTCCTTTACGTAGCCCGGCACAACTACGTAGCCCGGCACAACATTCGCCGCGATGCAGTGGCTCGAGAACAGAATTGCGACCCTGCCGTTCCTACCCCAAGCAACGTGGGTCGCCTTGCCCCGGTGCTCATTATTTGACCTACAGCTTTAGCCAGCGTTTCAACATACCACATGGCCCAAAACGCTTGCGTCAGGACGGGCACCGCGGTCAGTCTCGCAGTTCGAAGTTCATTAGCAAAACACCACGATCATTTCTCGATGATCGGTGACCTTGTCGGTCTAACGCAATTTTTATGTTTGCTTGAGGGCAACCGGGTTCGGCACTTTTTTCGACCTCTCAGTGACCATTAACAACGGTGCAGGGCACAGGAGCAAGCAGATGAGTCTTTCGGTTGACTGGAATTCCGTTTTCGTGCCGGCAATCGGACTCACAGAGATCGTGGTCCGCGGAAGTCTTATGTATCTTGGGCTGTTCGTGATCATGCGTTTCATGGCGCGAAGGCAGGCGGGACATTTCGGACCCGCAGACCTTCTGGTCATCGTCCTGATTGCCGATGCTGCCCAGAACGGGCGAGGCAAAGAGTATAGCTCCGTCACGGAGGGTCTTGCGCTCGTAGTTACGATCGTTGCGTGGGAATATCTCCTGGACTGGTTGGCCTGGCGCTTCCCCACGACGCGGCCGTATCTCAAGCCTGCCAGTCTTACCCTTGTTCGAGACGGGAGATTGATCTCTCACAACCTCCGAAAGGAAATGATCACTGAAGACGAGCTGAAATCGCAGCTACGAGAACAAAGTGTCGAAAGCTACGAAGACATCAAGCTCGCTACCCTCGAAGGTGACGGCCGACTCAGCGTCCTGAAGCGACAATAGGCGCTGGAGAAATGGGTGGTGCAGCCCCGAGTGCCTGTCGATGTGCCACATATCGACCGGCAGGATAACTTTATGCAACTGTCGTCCCCCATTCGCTAAGTCGCCGAAACGGTAATCGTGGCTTTTGAATCTACGGTCTAGTCATCAGCGGACTGCGAACAGACTTAGGTTTTGCCCTGATCAAAACCTCTCCTTTCCTGTGCTTGAATTCATTGTCTTTCATAGGAACATGCGGCCTGCTCTAATGTTGCATTGCATCAGAGAGGACATTTCCATGTCAAAGACCGAAAAGCCAAAGACGCCGTATACCGCACGCCATCAACCGGGCCGACGTTCCGTTACTCGCTTGACTAGGGTTCAGGCTTCGAAAGGCCTCCGAGCTTCATCGCTAAAATGCTCGGAGTGCGACGAGCGCCTCAAGAGATCCGGCAGCGCCACATAGCGGGGCAATGTTTCCTGTCCTTCGGATTTCGTGCACACGCCCTTCCAGAGTGAGATTCATGACCCGATTTAGTCCCGTGAGATTCCTTCGCCCTGCCCTTACCGTCCAACGCCGCAAAGCAAAAGTGCCTCCCTATGCAGTGGCCACGGCGGCCGCGATCGGAGCACTGGCCGCAATGGCCTTGGTCAATCGTCGTTTTGCAAAGAAAGCGGAGCGTGACAATCCAGCGTCCGGCCGCTTCCTCGATGTTAGTGGCGTTCGGCTGCACTACGTTGAACGGGGCTCGGGCGACCCCTTGGTTCTGTTCCACGGCAACGGCAGCATGATTGAAGACTTTGATTCCAGCGGTCTGATTGATCTTGCGGCGAAGCATTTCCGGGTCGTCGTTTTCGACCGACCCGGTTTCGGTCACAGCGAACGCCCGCGCCATGTGGTTTGGACCCCGGACGCTCAGGCCGAATTATTCAAGCAAGCCCTCACCCAACTCAACGTTTCCAAGGCGACCGTTCTCGGACATTCATGGGGTGCATCGATTGCCGTTGCGCTAGGGCTGAAGTACCCCGATATGATCCGCGGCCTGGTCCTCGCCTCGGGGTATTACTATCCGACGCCAAGAACCGATTTCATCGCGATGGGCGTGCCTTCGTTGCCGGTCTTAGGCGACCTTCTCAGTCACACCGTGTCGCCCTTGATAAGCCGGGCGATCTGGCCGTGGATGATGAAGAAACTCTTCGGCCCTCAGTCTGTGCCGAAGAAGTTCGAAAACTTTCCGAAGGAAATGGCCCTTCGCCCCTCACAAATCCGGGCATCTGCTGCGGAATCGGCCCTGCTAATTCCGGATGCCCTCCTGTTCCGCAATCGATACGCAGAGTTGAAAATGCCGATCGTGATCATTGCGGGCGACCAAGACAGATTGATCGACACTGATGCGCAGTCGGCCCGGCTGCACTCCGAGCTTCCGCAGAGCAGCTTTAATCGAGTTCCCGGAAACGGCCACATGATCCAGCAGACGGCCACCGATCAGGTGATGTCGGCGATACTCAAGGTAGCTGGTCACCCGTCCAAGCTAGAAGCAGCGGAATAGCTGTTGAACGACCGCGAGATTGCAAGGGGACGACTGAAACGTCGACCCCTCTAGAGTTTTAACTTAGCGGCAACAGATATCCAAGTTGACTGCGGCACCGCGACCAATCCTCGCGCCACACGTGACGACCGTTGTGACATAACGAGATCGAAACAGGTTGCGGCGGGTAATGCTAAGCGCGCCCCGAGAGTTTTGGAAGCGAGCTATCATCCGAAGTCAACCACCTGCCTGGGTGGTGCTAACCGCTCATCATTTCTTCGCGCTACCGGGTTTGGCCATCTTGCGATGCTGGCTTGCCAGAACACCTGCCGGCGTCACATTGGCCGCTGCCGACTGGACTTTGTTTTTGAGCCCGCTGACGACATCGCCCTCCCCCTTCATCATCGCGTCGAACCCGTTGTTCGCGACTTCGACGGGGTCGTCCTTTTCAGCAGTTCCGACGGCAGTGTCCATCATATCCGCTCGACGAAAGAATTCCGTCTCGGTGGCGCCGGGCATAAGGCAAGTCACCGTGACGTTGGTATCCTTGAGTTCTTCTCGCAGCGCAAACGAGAACGAATTCAGGAACGCTTTGGTCCCATTGTAGACGGCCTGAAAGCTTCCGGGCGTAAACCCGGCGATCGATCCCGTGATCAGAATCTTTCCAGAGTTCCGGCGTCGCATATCGTTGCCTACTTTATGGATCAGGTAGACGGTGCCGGTGATATTGGTATCGACGACGCGCCGGGCCATCGCAAAAGTCTGATCGAGGAACGCGTGGCCTAGGCCGCGGCCTGCGTTCGCAAAAAGAGCGTCAACCTGGCGACCGCTTACGGCCGCATAGAGTTGATCTACCCCTTCGGTGGATGCGAGATCCGCCTCAAGCGCCTCGACTTCCGTGCCGCACTCACGGAGGGACGCCGCCGCCGCCTCGATTTCATGTTCGTCCGCCGCGATCAGAAGATCGTAGCCTTCCTTTGCACAGCGCTTCGCCAGCTCGAATCCGATTCCGGTCGAGGCCCCGGTGACGATCGCTAAAGGTCGGTTAGCCGACATATTAATCTCCTCTTCTATCCAATCGGTCGAGACGCAACCCCTGCCAATCGCTGCCGTTCCTCGGGGGCTTAGGAACCGATCGGTTGGCCGATGTTTGTCTCCACATAGTTTGCGGCATGGAGATTTGGAATGAGAGCGCTCACCTGGCACGGCAAGAACGACATTCGATGCGACACTGTGCCTGACCCAAAGGTCGAGCACGGACGCGATGCCATCATCAAGGTTACCGCGTGTGCTATCTGCGGTTCAGACCTTCATCTTTTCGATGGCGTCATGCCTTCGATGGAAAAGGGCGATGTCCTCGGTCACGAGACGATGGGTGAAGTCGTAGAGGTCGGCTCGGACAATAAGAAGCTCAAGGTCGGCGATCGCGTGGTCGTTCCTTTCACGATCTCCTGCGGAGAATGCTTCTTTTGCAGAAACGGCTTCTTTTCCGGCTGCGAACGCTCCAACCCCAATCACAAGATGGCAGAGAAGCTCTGGGGCCACTCCCCCGCCGGACTTTTCGGCTATTCCCACATGTTGGGTGGCTACGCCGGTGGTCAGGCCGAATACCTCCGCGTGCCTTATGCGGATGTCGGCCCTATCAAGGTGCCGCGGGGCTTGAGCGATGAACAAGTGCTCTTCCTGTCCGATATCTTCCCGACTGGCTTCATGGCAGCCGATTTCTGCAATCTGAAGGGCGGCGAGACGGTTGCGGTCTGGGGCTGCGGCCCGGTCGGCCAGTTCGCAATTAAGAGTGCGTTTCTGCTGGGGGCCGAGCGCGTAATTGCGATCGACACCGTGCCTGAGCGCCTCGCCCTCGCCCAATCATCGGGTGCGGTGACGCTCGATTTCAAGAAGGAAGACATCTACGACCGGATTCAGGAACTGACCGATGGGCGCGGAGCCGACGCCTGCATAGACGCAGTCGGCACGGAGCCGGACATTGGCTCCGGTTTCGACGCCGTCGTTGACCGCATCAAAGTCGCGACCTTCATGGGGACCGACCGTCCCCATGTCCTTCGCCAAGCAATCCACTGCTGCCGCAATTTCGGAACTGTCTCCATCGTCGGCGTATATGGCGGCCTGCTGGACAAGATCCCCATGGGCTCAGCCATCAACCGTGGCCTCACGTTCCGCATGGCCCAGACACCCGTCCAACATTATCTGCCTCAACTTCTCGATCGGATTGAGAAGGGTGAGATCGATCCCTCATTCGTAATCACCCATCGTGCGACTCTCGAGGAAGGCCCTGAACTTTACAAGGCGTTCCGCGCCAAGCAGGACGGCTGCATCAAGGTTGTCATGAGACCGTGAACCGCTTCAAGCCATCGATCCTGAAGACACGTACACTTACCGGCACGATGAACGAATCATGGCCCGCGTTCTGATTGGCACGTCGGGATGGCATTATGGTTCGTGGCGAGGCCCCTTCTACCCGGCAGGCCTCCCGATAAAGGCGCAGCTCCAGTATTATGCAAGTCAGCTACAGGCCGCCGAGCTCAATGGCGTTTTCTACCGAACGCCCACGCCCGAAGCTGTCAGAGGCTGGAGGAACCAGACCGGCAAAGACTTTGTTTTTACATGGAAGGCGTCAAAGTTCATTACCCACTGGAAGCGACTCTCGGCGAACTCTGCCAACAGTCTGGAATTGATGGAAGATCGTTTGTCGTTGCTTGGGGGCAAAGCCGGGCCTGTTCTTTTTCAGCTGCCACCCAACTTTCAAGCTGACGCAGATCGCCTTTCTGCCTTCCTCCGCATGCTGTCGTCCAAGCGGCGCTACAGCTTCGAGTTCCGCCATCCCAGTTGGTATTCGCCACGGATCATTCGCCTTCTCTCGGATTCGAACATAGCGCTGTGCATCTCCGACCATCACGATGCGCCGGCGCCCTGCAGCCGTACGGCGGACTTCGTTTATGTCCGAGGCCATGGACCAAGCGGACGATACAAAGGACACTACTCGACGGATGCCCTGGCGAAGTGGGCCAAACGCGTAAGATCATGGAAGCGTCAAAAGTGCGACGTGTTCGTCTTCTTTGATAACGACCAAAAAAGTGCCGCGCCGATCGATGCCCTGAA
>JAESGP010000129.1_pt1 | contig 49505 bp, 34 predicted proteins | sample 9269741 | NCBI WGS metagenome assembly JAESGP01 (sample SAMN15720684, study PRJNA650882) | algae metagenome | isolation source: Desmonostoc vinosum HA7617-LM4 and co-occurring heterotrophs from cave wall | place: USA: Waikapalae cave, Hawaii | collected 2011-05-27 | reverse complement strand
CATTTTTGTTTCGGCTAATCTGAATATCTTACTACTATAAAAAAGTGCTACTTTGGACTCTAGAAAAAAGTTGCGGGATTTTAGTAAATTATTGCGCTCAAGCTTGCAGGAGTTGTTTTGGTGTAACGCCAACAATTCGTTTAAAATATCGAGTCAAGTGACTTTGATCGCAAAAACCTACCCTGATAGCGATATCTGCAATGCTGAGTTTACTGTGTTGCAACAGATATTTTGCTTTATCGATTCGACATTACAAAATGTATCTGTTTTTACTATAATAACTTCGCAACAACATACCCTACACTCACCCCTTCAAATGTAGTGTATGATACTGTTGGCGAATTCATGACTGCGTGTGCATTCTAGCCGCATAAGCTGCATTTCTTTCTTGCTCCTGGTGCCGTTTCCGTTCCCTGTGTTCTTACTGTTGTTGGCGATATTCCAAACTAAAAAACTAGAAAAAACCGGAATGATTCTTAATATCTAATTGAGTGTGGTAATCATCATTTTATTCGGTGAAGAAAACCGAATCAAGAGTCATTACTTTCCAAAATATTATGAATACATAAGTACAAGCTCCCAACCGCATTTCACTTAGGGCGCATTAGTAGCCAGTATAATCCCTCTAGTTTTCGCCTTGTTGGGCGATTGAACCAACGATGAACCAACCGATTGAATTATCTTTAGAACAAGAATTTAGCCTGAGAATCTTTGCTGACCAAGTGCAACAGCTGTCTGGCGAACAAGCTAAAGAGTTTTTGCTCATGCTCTACCAGCAGACGATGATGAGAGAAAAGACTTACCAGGAATTGCTAAAGCAGGAGTGGAAACGTAATTCTGATGCTGTATCCGGGTAGAGCAAGTATGTAAATCCAGCACGTTTTGTAGATACGTGCAAAGCCCTAGAGGAATGGCACACGATTTATTGGCAAATCCACTATTCATAAGGTTTTTGGGTGTGGGGTGTAATTAGTCGGGAGAGGACATGACCTACACCCCTACTAACCAATTACACACCACAGACTTGCACCCGTTCTCGAAGTTAACTAAAACTTGCCACTGCCTCAAGTAGGAGTTCCAAAACGGCTCGCCATCAGCCACGCCAACAGCCTCGCCCAATGAAGAAACGAGGAGAGTATAGAAACGACTAGCACCTTCTAACCCTTGCCGCAGATTCAATTTCAATCCCTTCCAGCCTCCAACCGCTTCATCTAATATTTGGGGAATATCGTGTGGTTTAATATCTTTCATTTTATTGATAGCGTTAGCGAAGCGGCTCCCTTCGGAGCTTCGCCTACACTTGTGCCACCATCTCTGGACAACAAATTAAACGTAAAGGTGTCCAAAAATATGTTGGTCGTGTTAAAGAATCTGGACGTACAGCTAGGCGGCATAGCAGTTTTTATATTGGCTTATATGGTCAAACTTGGGTCAATTTTGTAGAACCATGTCAAGATTTATTCACGGATTTAATGAGATTAAGTCGCAATAGTGGCGCAGGGGTTCCCAAGCTTTTACTACCCAGCGCGATGGGCAAGAGAGTATCCGCTTCCGCATTTATCAAGGTGAACGACCGATTGCCGGGGACAATGAATTTATCGGTGAGGTAGTTCTCAACCTAGCTACTGCCCGTCTGGCTGGGGAAGTTAGGGTTAATTGTAAGTTTACAGTTGACCACGATGGCATTCTTCATGTGTTAGCAGAAGATATTACCACCGATGGGCAACCTGTTGAGAAAACATTTGACCGATTCTACCGCTTAACTCAGCAAGAGGTAAACAAGAAACTTGAAGAAGCGAAAGTGCATGAAAATGAAGATGCTGTGACTAATCGGATTTTTCAATTAGAAGAAGAAATAATCCGACTGCAACGTGTGATTAATCAAGACAAGACATCTGATAATCTCCTACTGAAAAATTTAGGAAACTTGCAAGCAGCTATTAATAAACGCGATGTCAACCAAGCAGAGGAACTACTTGCCGAACTCAAAAGCAAAATAATCAACTAACAGTTTGTGTAATTTTCGGTAATCGCAGCAATAGATTTGTATAAAAAGAAGAAACCTTAAACGCAGAATGATTCAACATGACCCACAATAATCGTTGCTGGACTATGATGGTCTACATGGCTGGAGACAACGGTAAGGTTTTCGAGCAACTGCAAGGTAAACGCCTGATGGCCCCAATGGAAGCACAAGGCTATCAAGATATTGCAGAAATGGAAGCAGTTGGCTCTACACCAGAGGTAGCTGTGCTAGTGCAGTTGGATACTCTTTCTGATAGAGAACACACATACCGCATATATATTCGCCCTTCAGCAGAACCCAGGCAAATTGAAAATATCCCAGAGCAGAATACAGGCGATCCTCGCACATTGCGAGATTTTATTGTTTGGGGAATTGAGAATTATCCAGCAGAAAACTACGCAGTAATCCTGTGGAATCATGGTACTGGCTGGAAGGAAGACGATATCTATGCTTTTGCGCGATCGCGTGGTGTTGAAATTAAGGCAAGTGAAGATGAAGTGCGTTCCCTTACCCGAAATCATCGGCGGTTGTCCCGTGCTTTTTTCCTTTCCTCAATTACGGAAGTGCTGCAACTAGATGATGAAGAGTCACGAGCGATCTGTTTTGATGATTCTTCTTTGGACTTTCTTGACAATGCTAAACTCCAACAGGTTTTTCTGGAAGTGGAGGAACTGACGGGGCAGAAGGTGAACCTAATTGGCATGGATGCGTGTCTCATGAGCATGATAGAAGTAGCATACCAACTGCGGGCCAATGGAGATTACATGGTGAGTTCGCAAGAAGTAGAACCGATGTATGGTTGGCCTTACACGTCTATTTTGCAGCATTTAACAAGCCATCCAGAGATAACTGCTGAAACTCTGGCAAAGTTAATCGTACAGGAGTATGGGCGCTACTATGAGGAAGAGTTATGGCAGACGAGAGGATCTGCGCGTCAAGTAACTCAATCTGCGACCAATCTTAAAGCGGTCGAACGACTGGCAGAAGCTATCGGTCGTTTTGCTTCAGTTTTGAGTCAATTGCTGATTGAAACAGCAATCAACGGTGCGGCTAATACCCACAATGGACTGCATATAAGAGTAGTCTATTATCAATAAACTCTTAAATAATCGCATTAAGTATAGCTTATTGACTTATTACTAAGTCTCGATTATTACTATTTTTTACTTAGATGAGAAAGAAGCGATCGCTATAAATTCGATTCTTGGATTGGAATCATGAGTTTAGTTTTTTATCAATATATTTTTGTAAAATTTAGATGCGTTCACCCTGAGTATAATAGCGATCGCAGTTTCACATGCTAATATCAATTCTCTCAAATTCGATCAGCGTTTTTGTGCCATTCATCAATGGAAGCGATCGCTACTTTATTGCTAAATTACAAGTGCGATCGCATTTTAGTAGAATAGCGTTACAAATTGGTATAAACTACTCTCGATGGTGTTAACTCCAAATGCGACCTCGACGGAAGGGTTTGCGTTCTTTGTCTGAAGTTGCTTGTGCTTTGAGCATTTCTTGCCACCAAAAACCGTAGTCTTCTAAACCAGTTGCCAACAGGTGAGATTCAACTTTTTTGGAAATTGCTTCTGACTGTTTTGTTGGAGTTGATTCTGAGTTTTCTGGGGTTTGCTTCTTAGCCATGATTGTGATTCTCCTGATTTAATTTTTTAGATTGTTTGGACAAATTAGGTTTTTATTTATAATTAAATATATTATTTCATAAAATAATATAATTTTACTTTTTCAATTGCAGGAGCATAAAAGTCTTTTTCTGGAACGCCAACTAACAGATGTCTGACAGGTTGATGTCGGTAATAAGCATGAACTTTTTTAGCCATCTCATTGCCAAGATTATCAATAAAGCTATTGGGATCTAAAACATCGCTAAAATAAAGAATATTACTTTCATTGGCTGCACTAATGCCCACTTGCAACATTTCACATTGATCGAGTAGTGGCAAAGCACAGGGGGGTAAAAGAGAGATTATTCGACTGCGGATATCAACTCTTTGTAACTCATCTCGCGTGATGGTCGGATAAAGCTCAATTTCGCTGCGACCATCTAAAAATAAGTCAAAACCTACTAACAGTATATCGTTGACTAAAAATGCTCGCATTTTTGTTTGCTCGCCACACAAAGCAATGGCTGTTTCCACCTTTTCGGGGGAATTTTTTAGCCAAATAAACAACTTGAGGCGCGAGTCACCAATATTTGTTTGTGCATCTACACCAACCCCGATACCAAAAATACCCCGAAAGTCAGAATGAGTACTAAAAAACTTTTGAATTAGATGATAACCAAGCTTTACTTCTGCTCGACTTTCTACTTGACGAAAGAAGTTAAAGGCTACCTGAAGGTGTTGTTGGGGATTATAAAGTAGTTGAAGTTCTTCTTGCAAAGGAAACATCAAGGCAAAGCGAGCTGGAGACAAACTATCTCGATCTACATTACAGGCGCAACGAAACAGACCTCCTTGCTTGCCCTGCACTTGTACAAAATCTTCAAAAAGTTTTAGGGGATAGAGATCTTCGTAAATATCAAAAGCACGTTTATGTTTACCAATATATTCTAAATACCGCTCGCTATTATTTTGGATTGTGTTAAAAGTCACCATAGTTTATTTTATTAACCTGCAATATTTGGGAATTTTTAGTGGGCATTAAATACACTAAAAAATATTTTTTTAGAGTCATGTTTAAGATATGACTTTAGAGACTTTCAACAAGTCAATTGGGTAGCCCGCCTTACACTCGAAGTGCAAGGCAATAACTCAAGTTCGCTCAAGTGGACTAAATAATTGTTATTAGATTCTCCAGCCACCACAGCCATAGGGAGATTGAGAACAAGCACTGTAATTAAAAGCTGGAGGATCGTTATAGTTAGCTCCGTGTAATAAATCCATGCGAATGCCAACTAAATCTTCAACTGTGCCATTAATTACGTCTACACAACGGTGGGGATAAATGATATCCGGTCTTTTCACAGGAGGAGCAAGCTTTGGTAATCTCATAGTTCTCCTAAAGTTAATATCTGATAAATAATCACCTTAACTCGGTACAGTCCAAGACCGCACCTCGCCCAAGGTTACGGGCATTATATCGCGCACATCAATGGTGAAACGGAAAACTTTTCTAGCCCGACGGTTATTTTCTGGATCGAAAAACTTTAACTTTACATCCCAACAGTTGCTATCGTAGCGACAGTAAGCACTTTTGTAGACTTCGATGCTGTCGAGTTCCATCCCTGCCGCCACTGCTTCGCCGAAGGTAGAAGCTGCTTGAAAAACATTGGTTGCTGTAAAATTCAGCGCCCGGTCTCTATCAGTTTGCCCCCAGTTTCGTAGGTCGTAGTAAATGCGGTTGAGGAAGCTACTCAAAGTCCGTTGCACTCTTTGTTCGTCTACTGTTTCGACTTCGGACTGCAACGTTTCTAAGGCAGCACTAACAAGTCGATTTACTTTCCAACCATACATTCCCCTGATGTTTTCTGGCTCGATGACTGGGACAATTTGCCCAGAAAACAGCTTAACTGTTCTATCTGTTAGCCTTGCTGGAATGCTTGCCCGTTCGATGTAATTCTCGCTGTCTTCCGGTTCTATTTGTCCGGCTAACAGCAGTTGTAAGGTTTCATAAACATCACTGGCAAAAGCTTCAACGGGTTCAATGGCGTAAATCGGCGTTAATTCTAGATTCAGCGTCCAAATTAAGGATTTAGCTTCTGAAGGATTGTCTACTAGATAATCCACCATCTGACGGGCATCGTAGGGATTAGCTGGAACTACTGTGTTATCAATCGCAATCCCAGGCATCAGTTGCTTGAAAGAATCTCGCCGCGCTTCACTTCCAAAGTCATAGCCTAATGTACCCAGGGCATACACTAAACGACTGGTTTGACTTTGGATGGGAACTTCCAGGCTATGGCTGGGACTGACATAAGAAACTGAAACGGGTTTACGAGCCTTAATTTCTCCAGCAATCAGTGGCAGATTTTGAAACTTTTGATTTTTCGCTATGAAGGCGAGAAATCTATCAAAATTAACAGTTTCACTGATATCTTTCGCCTGAATTGCCTCAAAACCAGCTAAACGCACTTCCTCGGAAGCCTGACTCAGCCGAGGAGTGTTGTATAAGTGACGGGCTTGGAACTGGGGTAATTCCTGCTCTTCTATGGGAGATAACAACCCTTCTTTGCAGAAAAGATCCTTAATATAAAGAGATCCCCCTGGACGCAAGACCCGATAAGCTTCCAATAGAGCCTGTTGTCTTGTTTTAGAGTAACCGAGACTCTCAAGCATCAACACCACATCAAAAACACCATCGGAGAAGGGTATATTGTGTAAGTCAGCTTCTGTAACCCGAATTTGATCGCTCAGTCCGGCTTTAGCAACTTGTACTCTAGCTTGCTGAACCTGCTCTGAGGATAGGTTAATAGCTTCAATTTTGACATGGGGAATGGTGCTAGCAATATCAATTGCTGGCCCCCCAATGCCACAACCGACATCTAGGACATAATCTCCTGACTTAATTCCAGCTTGTTGAGCGTAGTAGAGATTGTGAGATTTAGCGGTGTCTCTATCGCCGTAATCTGCCCAAGTTGTACTTTGAAGAGTAGCCCGATCGCAGGGAACAGGACTAGCATCGTATAAGGTTTTTACGATCTGTAAATGGGGGTCAGGCGGTGCATTTGTCTGAATACTGTTATTTAAATATTGCATTGCCAAACCTTAATATGCACTCGACCAAGTGCGGACTTCGCCCAAGGTAACAGGAATTATGTCACTGACATCAATAGTAAAGCGGAATATCTTTTTGGCGCGACGGTTGTTTTCTGGGTCGAAGAACTTCAATTTCACATCCCAACAATCGCTATCCAATCGACAGAAGGGACTCTTCTCAACGGTAATTGTATCGAGTTCCATGCCTTCTGCCACTGCTTGAGCAAAGGTTGTCGCCGCTTGGAAAGCATTAGTTGTGGCAAAATTCAAGGCACGGTCTTGAGAAGTCGTTCCTAAATTGCGGAAATCATAATAGATGCGGTTGAGGAATCCGCCCAAGGTTCTGCGGACATTGCTTTCTTCTGTTCCTCCCACCTGAGTACCAATTGTATCTAAGGCAGCACCAATTAAGGTGTTGACCTTCCAACCATATAACCCCCGTGTATTCTGCGGCTCAATCACCGGCACATATTGCCCAGAAAATAATTTAACGGTACGTCCAGTTATAATTCCGGGGATGCTAACGCGCTCTACATAATCTTCGTTGTCTTCTGGTTGAATTTGTCCAGAGAGTAGTTCTTGCAAAACCCCGTAGACATCTCTAGCAAAAGCTCCTTTGGGTTCGATGGCATAAATTGGAGTTAGCTCTAGGTTCAGCGTCCAAATTAAAGATTTACCTTCAGAGGGGTTGTCTGCCAAATAATCGACCATCTGGCGAGCATCGTAGGGATTAGCTGGCACTACTGTATTATCAATGGTAACTCCAGGCATCAATTGTTTAAACGAGTCTCGTCTGGCATCAGTGCCAAAGTCATAGCCTAATGTACCGAGAGCATAGACTAAGGTTTCTTGATTGATATCGCTGGGAGCTTGACTAGCTGTAACTGAGGAAGCAACAGGATAAGACATAGGTGGATTTTGTGTTGTTATGTAGGATTGAAGAAGGTTTTGAAAAGCTGCAAGATCGGTAGTATTGGGCAAAGAAGGGTTAGAAGCAACGTTCGGATTAGACATTGCTACTTCAGAGGGAATTGCATTTGAGGCCGCACTACCAACAGAGGCTGTAGCTGGTGTTGCTGTATTTGCAGATTCCATTACACTGGCATCAGAACTGGTGAGTTGTGAAGGCAATGTTTCGCCATCTGCTGCTGACTCTTTAATGTATAAAGAATCGCCTTTGTTAAAACTCTCGCATCCACAACCCGATGCGCTCAAGGCTTCTTTTTCTTGTGACATGTTTCCTCCTCTGAGTTTTTCTATTGCACCAAGAATATTTAATTTGCCAACTAAACAGCGGGGGCGATCGCTTTCCTCTTTTAGTTCGCAAGGCACGGCACTTTGTAAAATAGCCTCTCTAACTTTTTGGGGGTCGGGTTTTTCTCCTTGTTGTTGTTGCCAGCTCAACAGCAGGGCGGCGACTCCCGTGACAATGGGAGTCGCAAAGCTTGTCCCAGTCAATTGGATAGTTCCCCCACCTGGTTTAGCCCCCAAAATTTTCTCACCTGGGGCAAGAATGCCTTGAGTTTGATAGGCATCGCCCCAGTTACTAAAATCAATCGGTTGGCCGCGATCGTCCATCGCTCCCACTGCCAACACCGCAGGCAGAGCCGCAGGAACGTGCAAACATTCACAACTATTATTTCCGGCTGCTGCCACAATTAAAATATTCTTCTGTTGGCACAAAGCGACGGCTTTTTGTAACCAGCCATCTGCCTCGCCATAGTCAGCAAGTTGCCCGCCACTAATATTAATAATGTCTGCCCCTAACTGGACTGCCTGTTCAATTGCTCGTGCTAAATCGAGTTGGGAGAGTTTACGCTTTTTGTCGCAAAAAACTGGAATAATCAAACCCTTACACTTCGGTGCTATTCCCTCAACGGATGAGCCATGCTGTCCAAAAATCACACTGGCGATATGAGTACCGTGTTGGTACATCAGCCCATCTGCAATCGGTGTCGGGTTTACTAAGGTGGGAAGTTGGGTGAAATCGGCTCCTTCAAAGCAAGGATGAGAGCGATCGACTAACCCATCCAGCACTGCTATGCAGATTTCCGAGTTGCCCAGTGTTTGCTCCCACAGATGTGTTAGTCCAGTAATTATCTTGACTTTAGACATGAGGCAGTCGCAAATTTTAGAGTCTAGAGAATTTAGTTTTAGAGTCTAGAGAATTTTAAACAATATTAGTTTGAGCATTTTTTTATTACTTAGAAGTCATCATTTTTTTATTACTTAGAAGTCATTTTAAAGATAAAATTCCACAATTCATGATTGATTACAAGCAAAAATTACGCTCAAGCTATTTCCCTAGACTGAAAAATTATATAAAACTTTTGTCACCACAATGCAATAGCAAAATTGTTACAAAATCAAATAAATACTTTTTATTAATAATCATTAAGACAGTTAAGACAGTTAAGACAGTTAAAAAACTTAAGCAAAGACAGTTAAGACAGTTAAGCAATTTATCCTCAACAATAATTAACAATAGATGATTCTTTCTTAAAAACCATCTATTGTTAAGCATGACGCGATCGTGATATAAGAAATTTCAAGTTTCTCTGAAGATTAATTTTAAAGAAAAATTTATTGAGGAGAAGCTTTTTAGTCGATTTACTTCATAGGAGAAATCTCTGATGAGACCAGAAAATCACGACGAAAACCAAAAACAAACTCGTTTGCAGCCCAAACTTTCTGAGCCTGCAATACGTTCTCACGCTGGTATGCCTGTTGATTTGTCAGAAGAAGAGTTGACGGCTGAAGGTGTCAATGGCGGTGTATTCGCTTCAGCCTATGGTGGTTCTGAGGGAGGCGTAGCCCCATCTATGACAATAACATGGTAGTGTGGCGTGGGGTTTGTGGCATTCGCACAGCCTAATCATACCACTTGCCCCCAAAAAAGCTCAAAAGCTTTTTTTGTCCTCATTCTGCGCTCTATTAGCCTCGATAAATTGACGAACAACCTGTGCTACTAATTCGTTTTCTGATACCTGGCACAGGTGGGTGGGAGGTCGGCAACTCGATTGCTGCTTCTTTCTACTGAGTGTGTTAAGTGAAGTCGAGCTATCTTTTGAGAGAAAACCCCCAAATAGTTTGCTTCCCCAATGGCAGCGGTTTGGGGTTTTCTGTTTTAGTTTGTACTTCTGGCAAAATCCTCTATACCTCTTAGCGCATTCTTCTAAACTCTTTCCTAGGCGTTTTCTTGGCATTTATTTTTATATCTAATAGAGTGCTGGGTTTAGATAATAGTAGGTTGGGTTGAGCAACGCAAAACCCAACAAAGCCGTGTAAATGTTGAGTTTAGGATGCTGTTAGCGAATTATTTCTTAACATTAAAATATGCGATAAACCCTTGATATTAAGAAATATTGGGTTTCGTGAATCAACCCAACCTACCAATTGTTTGGCTTGTACCAGTTTAATAACAGTCAATTCATAAAAATATGAAAACACTTCAAATTAAACCCCATTTTCGCGTTGAAATTGTCGAACCCAAGCACGTCTATCTATTAAGCGAAACTTCCACCCATGCCCTCAACGGAGAACTTTATTGCCAACTTATCCCTCTCCTTGATGGCAACCATACCCTCGATGAAATTATTCATAAACTGCAAGTAGACCCCAGCCATATAGACTATGCCTTAGAACGCTTGCAAGCTAAAGGCTACCTCACCGAAACTTTCGCGCAACTGCCAAAAGAAGCTGCTGTTTTCTGGGGCTTACTCAAAGTAGAACCCCAAGTTGCTTATCAGTGTTTGCAGCAAACCCAAGTTTATGTCTCTTGTATTAGTAATCTTGCCACCCAACCGTTAATCACTGCCCTAGAAGCAGTGGGGATAAAAACTAGCAAATGGGATGGAGAATTGCAGGAATTTCCACCTCATTCTCTGCTAGTAGTCTTAACCGACGACTATCTCCAACCCGAACTCAGTAAAATCAACCAAATTGTCTTAAAAACCAATCAACCTTGGCTGCTGATTAAACCCGTTGGTACTATCTTTTGGTTAGGGCCAATCTTTCATCCTGAAAAAACAGGTTGTTGGGAATGCCTAGCCCACCGTCTTAGAGGCAATCGAGAAGTTGAAGCCTCTGTATTACGGCAAAAAAATCACCAAAACTCCTCTAACCTCCAAGAATGTCTCCCTCCTCCAGCAGCAGCAATTCCCTCTACCCTGCAAACCGCCCTCAACTTAGCAACTACAGAAATCGCCAAATGGATAATTAAACAAGGTGCAGGAGAAACAACACCCTTTCCCACTTTAGAAGGGAAAGCACTCACCTTTGACCAAACAAAACTAGAACTGCAAACCCATATCCTGAGTCTGCGTCCCCAATGTCCTAGCTGCGGCGACTCCAACTTAGTCAGCAAACAGGTTTCTCAACCCATAACTCTCAGCAGTCGCAAAAAGCACTTCACCAGCGATGGCGGACATCGTGCCGTCTCCCCCGACCAAACAGTTAACCGCTACAAACATCTTATCAGTCCCATTACCGGAGTAGTTACAGCCTTAGTCCGAGCATCTGACCCCAACGATAGCTTAATCCATACCTACAATGCTGTTCACAGCATGACGACTGCTGGCGATTTAGAAAAGTTGCGTCGCACCCTGATTCACAAAAGTGCAGGCAAAGGGAAAACTGACCGTCAATCAAAAGCCAGTGGATTTTGTGAAGCCATCGAACGCTATTCAGGTATCTACCAAGGCGACGAACCCCGCATCAGTGCCACTTTCGCCGAATTAGCAGCAAAAGCCATTCATCCAGGGCAATGTCTACATTTTAGTCTTCATCAATATCAAAATCGGGAGGAATTAAACCAGAAAAACGCATCCCACAATTGGATTTACCAACCTTTTGACGAAACGAAAGTTATTGAATGGACTCCTGTTTGGTCTTTAACCGAACAAACCCAGAAATATTTTCCCACTGCTTTATGTTACTACGGCTATTCTCTCCCCGAAGACCATAATTTCGGTCGCGCCGACTCCAATGGCAATGCAGCCGGAAATACCCTCGAAGAAGCTGTTTTTCAAGGATTTTTTGAATTGGTCGAACGGGATGGTGTGGGGATTTGGTGGTACAACCGTCTGAAGTGTCCAGGTGTGGATTTGGCTTCTTTTAACGAACCCTACTTGTTGGAATTGCAAGAGTTATATCGAACTAAAAACCGGGATTTGTGGGTGTTAGATATTACCACCGATTTAAACATTCCTGTTTTTGTTGCTCTCTCTCGTCGCACTGATGGCAAAGACGAGAAAATTATTATGGGTTTTGGCGCACATTTAGACCCCAAAATTGGAATTTTGCGAGCAGTTACCGAAATGAATCAACTGGGGTTAGGTTTCGATTTTGATGTAAATATTCAAATGTGGAAAATGAAGGAGTGGATGAGCCAAGCAACTCTTGAAAACCAACCTTACCTGGCTCCTGATTCTCAAATGCCCCCATTAAGATATGACGACTATCAACTACGTTGGAGTGATGACATTTATCAAGATGTCATCACTTGTGTAGAAATTGCTAAAAATGCTGGATTAGAAACTTTGTTACTCGATCAAACTCGTCCAGATATCGGCTTAAATGTTGTCAAAGTAATTGTACCAGGATTACGACATTTTTGGTGGAGACTTGCGCCAGGAAGACTTTATGATGTGCCTGTAAAAATAGGTAAGTTTCCCGCACCATTAACGGAAGAACAGCTAAATCCGATTCCCATGCCATTTGTGTAAATTAAAACAGCGAATAGTTATCAGTGAACAGCGAACAGTGAATATAAATTCCTGGGCGAATAGAATTCGCTACTACACAAACAAAGTCCACCTCCGTGGACTTCATAAAATAATCCGCGCAGGCAGTTTTTGTCTATATAGCCGCGATTTATAATCGCCCAGAATGAATAAAATTTCACTTTTAGTTTTGATGTTAAGTCTACGTACTTTATCACAATTCAATTTTGATTGCTATAGGAGACTTAAACTTAAAAACAAACATCACTCTTTACTGATAACTGATAATTGTTAACTGTTAACTGTTAACTGTTTTTGACATTTTTACCAGTACCATGAATTCATTTTTTACGCTTTCTTTAGGAAAAGGAATTGACCTAATTTCAGAAGATGAGCGAATCATCCTGAAATCTAATTTTTATAACTTGACCTTTTCTCATCCTAAGCTGGGATTACAAACTGCCTTAAATCATCTTAAGCATTCTCCGATTACTCTTTCTCAACTCGGACAGATAATTGTAGAAACTGATGGCATTGAGGAAAGAGAAAAATTTGATACCTACTTGCAAAAATTTACTTATTTTGGCTGGATTTGCTCTTCAGTCTTACCCCTTGTTACTGCTATTCCTATGACAGGAGATTATCAATTTAACTGTCTGGAAATAGAGGATTGGCAACAACAATCATTTACTCTATCTCGCTTTGCTTATTTACATCAAGTGGGCAAAGAAATGATTTTAGAGTTTCCCCAATCTCAAGCTAAAATAATTGCATTAGATTGGCGAGCAGCCGCTCTCATTGCTAAGTTATCTCAACCTCAAACTAGCGCCACGTTAGTAGAGGGAATTTCAGACATCACAGAAGAACTAGGACAACAATTTATTAGTCTACTCTTTGCCACAAAAATGTTATCCCCAGAGGCAGAAAATTCTCATATTATGAAATGGGAATTTCACGATCTTCTATTCCACAGTCGCAGTCGTAAAGGAAGACACAGTAATCCCGTAGGAGCAACATACCGCTTTTTGGACAAAATTGAACCTCTACCTGTAGTCAAACCGCCCATAAGTGACAAGGTAATTCAATTATATAAACCTGACCTAGAAGATTTAGCCAGAACTGATATTTCATTAACTCAAGCCTTAGAATCAAGGCGGTCAATTCGAGAGTACGGTGAAAACCCAATTACGATAGAACAATTAGGAGAGTTACTTTATCGTTGTGCAAGAGTAAAAGAAATAATTGACAAAGAAAAATTGGGACAACTGAGCTGTCGTCCCTATCCAGGGGGTGGTGCTATTTATGAATTAGAGATTTATCCGGCGATTAACTATTGTGAAGGACTAGAAGCCGCAATATATCATTATCAACCAGATATCCATCAACTAGAGTTTGTTTCTAATTGGAATCCAGAAATTGAAGTTTTATTTACAGATGCTTATCACGCTTGTGCCAAGCAAGTAATACCCCAAATTATGCTTATTATTACTGCTAGATTTGGGCGATTTTTTTGGAAGTATCAATCAATGGCTTATGCAGCAATTCTCAAACACGTTGGTGTTTTATATCAAACTTTTTATTTAGTGGCAACGGCAATGAACTTAGCTCCCTGTGCTTTGGGTACAGGTAATTCAGATTTATTTGCGAAAGCAACAGGAATTGATTACTACGAAGAATCTTCCGTCGGAGAGTTTATGCTAGGTACAGTCAAACATTAAGAGAGAACGGGGAACAGTTAGATTGCTTGTGTGTAAAACGAACAAAAGAGCGATCGCGCCAGTAATTTTTTAGTAAATTTAATTGATAAAAACCGAGTACATCATGGTGTAAAATATTCAAGTATAAAGCTAACCATCTTTTTATAAATTTATCTCCAGTTTTAGTATGACGGAGCAAACAAAATCTTTGCATTCAGTCCTTGTGTTTGATGGACAAGATGACTCGATCAACTTAGGCAAAAAACCTGAATTTAAAATTGAGAAAGAAATTGCTCTAGAAGCTTGGGTTTATTGTCAGACTCAACGGAGACGGACTGGTATCATTTCTAATGTTTTTGACACTACCACTAAAGAAAGTGGATATGGTCTGCTTCTCGATGGCAAGAGTGGTGTATTTTTTGCCTTGAAAACTGGATCTCAAGGAATTCATTATCTGAGCAGTAAGGTAGATAGTTTAAAGCTGAATCAATGGCATCATCTAGCAGGAACCTACGACGGTCAGCAGATAAAGGTGTATATTGACGGTGTAGAAAAAGCCACTAAAGCAACTTCAAATTCTCCAATTAATTACGAACCCGAAAATGATTTATTCATCGGAACGTACAAAGATAATAATGAAACCTATCCCTTTCAAGGAAAAATTGCCGAAGTTCGCATTTGGAAAGTAGCTCGTACTCAACAAGAAATTCAAAAGCATATCTACCAACGTCTGGGAGGAAAGGAGTCAGGATTAGTTGGTTATTGGCCTTTAAATGAAGGCAGTAATAATATAGCGCGCGATCGCACCACCAATGCCAATCATGGCACTATTACTGGCGCTACCTGGGAACAGTCATCAGTGCCATTTACTATTCCTCAATCTCAGGAATTAGCAGTTGCCAAAACCACAGCTAAAGAAAAAGAAACTACCTCAGAGTCAAACAAAACAGAACAGCAAACTCCTGAAAACGCAAAGAAAGTAGAAGAAATTGACAAACATCTCTTGGCGACTGGACTTGAAGACTATGGATTTTGGTGGCAAGAAATGCTCAAAGCCCAAGCTAACAAAACTGAGCTAGATAAACCTTTTCGTCGCGGTCGGATTTGGTCTTAGAAAGGAAATGGAAATGCGAAAGTATTTAGTGTTCAAGCAAAAACCGCAGCCTCATCTCCCCAATCGCCACCGCCTCGCCCAAGGAGCGTATACATCATTTCGCCAACATTACAAGGGGTAAAAGTAGCGAAGGGGGAGAGCTAATGTGCTGATAGTGTTGTAGCTGTGCAGGGATATTTGCGGGGTTTGATAGCGGTGTGAGTTTACTTGTCGCTTGTGTCGCTATAGGAATTTGGTTTGAGTGATGTGGATACAGGGCTACGTTGGCTAATGATAACAAGCAGTCGAGCGATCGCCTAACCCAAAATCCCAAAAACCTAAAATCAGGTTAAAAACATCATTTATTTTATAGTACAAATATTCACCTTGAAAGGGCTAATTTTAAGATTTACGCACTGTGCAAATAGATTATTATGTACATTGATGAAAACATGTTGTTTCAGGCTTTTATTAACTATATAAAGAATAAAGGTTTCAGGCGATGTTATTAGAGCTTTCCATCACGACCATAAGCAATCGCGCTAACGTGTCCATCCAGAATAAAACGTTGTGTGGCTTTTTCGGAAGCATCTTAATGATTTCTTCTACATATCGAGTACCTCGGAAAGTTCAAAGGGCAAATCTAACAATTGCTCACAGTCCACAGATTCAGCAGTGGGTGAAGCGTCCACCATTGATAATGAGCGCACTGCATCTTTAAATTGAGGGCGATCGCATCCAAGGTGGGTGTGTGGTCAAATCCAACATTTAGAAAAGCCGTGGGAATACCGTAGGCGCTACCGCCAGGGTTAATATAAAACAAACGCCACGTTTACTTGTCCCCTATGCACAGATTTGTCAAAGCTTTGCTGCTACCACTGCTGTTGATATCGAGTAATGGTGTCTTAGGCTGGCTGATTAATCAATTACCTAGCAAACAGGATTTACACATTCCAGATTCAACAATATTTTGGTTGACAGGCGGATGTATAGTAGCGCTTTTAATTGTGACTTTACTATCTAGTGACCCTCAGCAGAATTCAGCGACAACAAATCAAAACTGGATTGGTGGCTTTTTGCCCTTGGTAGGAGGCATGATACTAGTAATAGCGCTTTATCTCAAGCTAGTGCCAACAGAATTTTCTACAGTATTTTCTTATGCATCAATAGGAATGTTTGGCTTAGGAGTAATACTACCGCCTGTACTGATTTTACCTAAATCGTGGCGAAAGTTTCTGTTATGGCTGATTCCAAGTGCGACACTGTTTCTAACGGTTCATTTTATTCGTAAACAGCAATCAACAGCAGCAATTCTGTCTTTAATTTTCACAGTAATTATTACAGTTATACTTGCTAGCCAAGATTTTTGGAAGAAATTGATAGCTGAACTTTCAGTAATTTGGCAGGAATGGCAAAGACAAGGTGCAGCTAGTGTTGCAGCTTGGATTAAGAGCAAGCTTGAAGACTGGTGGATAGAATTAACCTCACCATTTCAGAAAGATTATTACGAGACTTTAATATACAAATGCCGGAGACTTGAGACACAAGGATTAGATGGGGATGGAAAACTAGATTTGGAAAAGGTATTTGTACAACTCAAAATCTCCGTCCAAGATGTTGATAATATTAGTCAGCGAATGATTGACCAGCACCCGAATCAAGTAAATAACCAGAAAGAATTTCCAATTTGGAAGTTTTTAGCACCAAAGCATGTCGCAGGGAATATCAGTTTTCCGCACATGGTTATTCTGGGTGCGCCTGGATCGGGGAAAACTACACTCCTCAGACATATAACCCTGATTTACGCCACCAAACAAGAAAGTAAAATCAATCCTCCAGCACCAAAATTAATTCCGGTGTTATTGTATCTGCGAGAAGTGCGTCAGGAAATAGTTAGCAATAATCCGTCTCTAGCAAATTTAATCACTCAGCAGGTAGCACAACAAAGATTAAAAGATAAACCGCCGAATCCACCACCCGGTTGGTTTGCTGACAAATTATACAAGAAGAAATGTTTAGTCATGTTGGATGGATTGGATGAAGTAGCCGATCAAAGCCAACGTCAATATATTAGTCGTTGGGTAAGTGAACAAATGCAGAACTATCCTGACACAGCTTTTATCTTAACTTCTCGACCCAATGGTTACAAAACAGCCAGATTACAGGGTGTAGAAGAGTTAGAAGTACAACCCTTCAATGAAAAGCAAAGAGAAGATTTTCTGCATCACTGGTATTTGCAAAAAACAGCCAATGATAACCATTGGGTAATCGATGAAGGAGTCAAACAAGATGCACAAACAGAAGCTAATGATTTAATTAAAAGAATTCAGAAGAATCGTCCTTTAAGGGCTATGGGGATAAATCCTTTATTACTCACAATGATTGCGACAGTTCACCGTCGTCGTAATGTTTTACCAGGAAAAAGAGTCAAACTTTACAAAGAAATTTGTGAGATTTTACTAGAAAAACGACAAACAGCTAAGAAGATATCCGATGTGACGACAAATCCCGAAGCTAAACAATCGGTTTTGCAAGTGTTAGCACTGCAACTGATGCAAAAAAAGACTCGTGAGTTTATTATCTCTGAAGTAACATCTTTGATTCCAGTAGATATGTTACAAACCTTTCCTCAAAATTTAGCTAATCCAGAAGATTTTATCAAGCATATTCGCGATGACTGTGGGTTGTTAGTAGAAAAAGAACTGGGGATTTATGAATTTGCTCACTTGAGTTTTCAAGAATATTTAGCAGCCGTTCAGATAGAAAAATCTCATCAAGAAAGTTTGTTAATTGCAAATATCAATGATACTTGGTGGGCTGAAACCATCCGTCTTTATGCGGCTCAGATTACGAATGCGCGCAATGTAGTACGTGCAGTTATAGATATGCCTACTCCATCTGTTAATGCTTTCTTACTTGTCTCTGATTACGAAGAAGAAGGTTGGAGTATTGATGCACAACTCAAGCAACAACTTATAGATAAACTTGATGCTGGGTTAGAGTCCAGCGATCCAGAAATTTTTAAATTAGCAGCACAGGTGAAATTAGCACGGCGATTGAACAACTTGCAACCAATTGATGAAAATTTAGAAATAGATACTGGCTACATCACTTGCGCTGAATATCAACTTTTTCTGGATTCTTCTCAACTAAGTCAACCTAGATTTACGCCTGGGAATGCAAAAAAATCCATTACTGGAATTAGTTGGGAAAATGCCCTTGGTTTTTGTAACTGGCTTAATCTCTATACTCTCTCCCAAAGTGGAAATAGTAATGAAAATAATCCTGTGTACTATTACAGACTGCCGACATTAGCAGAAGCTCAAAATTATTTAGCTCAAGCAAAATGCTGGACTATAAATGGAAGCAACACAGGAGAGAAGCGTATTTACTTCGTTAAAAACCGAGTTTCGCAAGAGTACATTAAACTTGCTAATTACCTCGCAGCTAGAGACTGGGAAAAAGCCGCTCAGTCAACGGTAAAAGTTATGCTGAAGGTAGCTAACTTCCAAAGCGAGGGTGAGTTTGATGTCGCGTCGATAAAAAAACTTCCCTACTCCTTTTTTAGTACTATCGATTTGCTTTGGATGCAATACTCCATCGGACGTTTTGGTTGGGGCGTGCGAGAAAGTACTCTTATCTCTCCAGCTCCAAGTAACCCAAGTTGTGGCTGGTGGTTAAACGCTGACAGAAACATCAAAGAAATTTTTGAAGCTCTTGTCCAAAAACATATTGCTTGTGGAATAGACCGCTTACCACCAGTGTTTGCATTCGATGTTGTCACCGTCAACGTCCAAGGACAGGAAATTCAATGGGAGTGCCAGCAATCCCAATACTTTACCGAAAACCTTGGTAACGGTGTCACCCTGGACATGGTTGCTATTAGAGACGGTACGTTCACGATGGGTTCACCGTCAACTGAACAGGGACATCATGAAACTGAAGAACCCCAACATGAAGTAACTGTACCACGCTTTTTCATGAGTAAGTACCCCGTTACCCAAGCGCAGTGGCGTGTGGTAGCAACACTTCCACAAATCAACCGCCAACTCAATTCTAGTCCATCTCACTTTAAAGGAGATGATTTACCAGTCGAGTCAATATCGTGGTATGATGCAGTAGAATTCTGTGATAGACTATCAAAACATGCTAGAAACCACTACCGACTTCCTAGTGAAGCTGAGTGGGAGTATGCTTGCCGGGGAGGCACGACAACAGAGTTTTACTTTGGTAAGACCATTACGCCTAAGTTAGCAAACTATAGCAATCAAAAAACTACGCCCGTAGGTAGCTTTAAAGTAGCTAATGCCTTTGGGTTGTACGATATGCATGGGAATGTTTGGGAATGGTGCGCTGACAAGTGGCACGAAAATTATAAAGGCGCTCCTAAAGATGGCAGCGCTTGGGGAGATCGTAGTGAGAATGATAATCAACGTCGGCTGCTGCGCGGTGGTTCTTGGGACTACAATCTGAGGTATTGCCGCTGTGCGGTTCGTTACTACTACGGGCCGGGCAATCGGTACTCCTACATCGGTTTTCGGGTTGTGGTTTCGGCTGCGAGGACTTAATTCTTTACACTTTTGCTCTTTAGCCCTCTGCGCTTTCTTTTCCCCTCCGCCGAAGGCGGTCAATATTTTTTTAGACATGCACGACTATGAACAGTATCCAAGAAATGGTAGATTTTGTCAAGAGAATTGTGCAAACTGAAAATTTGTTGAGCGAATGCAAGATTTACCAATCATCCAAAAAACCTATGACCTGATTAAATGGTACGTGCCGATAATCAATCGTCTACCCAGAAGACATAAATTTGGTTTGGGAGACAGGATGATAACGATACTTTACGACCTGTTAGAAGGTCTGATATTAGCACGATACGCACAAGAAAAACTAACTCAGTTAGAAATATTAAATGCTAAATTAGACATCCTACGGCATCAAACCAGACTCCTATTTGATTTTCAGGAATTTGATGAGCGACGCTATGAATATGCAGGTCAACTAATCAATGGAATTGGTAATGAATTGGGTGGTTGGATGAAACAGCAACGCCAAAAAGGTAATTATAAATGAAACGGTATGGTAATCTCTATCTACAAATTACAGACTTTGGTAATTTAGTGCTGGCTGCACGTCAAGCACAAAAAGGAAAGCGGTTTCGTGAAAATGTTTTGCAATTCAACTATAACTTGGAATCTGAACTAGCCAAAATCAAGTATGAATTAGAGTCAAAAACTTACCAACCAGGACGCTACAAAACTTTTGAAATTTGTGAACCCAAACGCCGTTTAATATCTGCTGCCCCTTACAGAGACAGAGTAGTACATCATGCTTTGTGCAATATTATAGTTCCAATTTTTGAGAAAACTTTTATCAGTGATTCCTATGCTAATCGGTTAGGCTTTGGGACTCACCGAGCCTTATACCGCTTTACTAATTTTGCGCGTTCCAACAGCTACATTTTGCAGTGCGATATTAAGAAATATTTCCCTAGTATTAATCACGAAATTCTGAAATTTCTACTGCGTCGCAAACTAAAATGTCAAGATACTCTGTGGTTACTAGACACAATTATTGATAGCAGCAATCCCCAAGAGTCTGTAATTGACTATTTTCCTGGTGATGATTTACTTTCCCCATTACAACCCAACAAAGGCTTACCTATTGGCAACCTTACCAGTCAATTTTTCGCTAATGTCTATCTCAACAGTTTAGACCATTTTGTGAAAGAGGAACTTCTAGCACTATCAAATATTAAGCGCGAAGATTTTAACGCTAAGATGATGCTATGAAATAGCGCATGGGAGAAATTTTCGTGTCACGAGTTGCAGAACTGCGTAAGCAGAAAGATTTGACTCAGCGCCAGCTTGCTGATTTAGTTGGTGTTGACCCTTCGACAATCCGTAATTGGGAGCGAGATAGAGGAGGTACAGAAACTTTTGTAAAGCTTGCCAAGCTTTGCGAAGTGCTTGGTTGTCAACCTGCCGATCTATTTAAGATTGAAAAGATTGGCGAAGATGACTAGAGTTTGTATTTATCGTGGTTATAGCAATCGACTACTCCTAGATCACTTGATTCCAAAATTAATTACAATCAAGCGATCGCTGTTACCTACTAAATCGTGTATCTACTTTTTGACACTCCCCGACCTGAAGGTGGGGGGATTCTTGAATCTAAGACATAACTTGCTCATGCAGGTTTTCACCAACAAAAGTAGAGGTTTCATCTCCCCAAGCGTTGCTTGCATCTAGTGCAAAGGTTCCAGTATGCCCTACCGTACCCAATCCTCGACTAAGGATATTTCTAGCAGCGTTTTCATCTCTATCCATGACACAACCACATTTACAAACGTGGGTGCGAGTGGATAGTGTTTTTTTAACAACTTCACCGCATCTAGAGCAATCTTGGCTCGTATATTGCGGATTAACCGCAACCGTAACTCGTTTAAATACCTTTCCAAAGTATTCAAGCCAAACACGGAACTGATACCAAGATGCGTCATTGACGGACTTAGCTAAACAATGATTTTTCGCCATGTTTTTAATCCTCAAATCTGTGCGCTAAGAGCGCCCCGCTTCGCTAACGTAGGCTATCAAGTCGTTAGACTGAACTACGCACCGTGCTAATTTCACAGCATGGTCTTGACGTTGCCTACTTATTTTGGGACGGGGCTTTAGACCCATTTTTTCGGTAATTTTTGATGGAATAACTTTACATGGGCAAATTAAGTACAGAGGGAATATCCGGGAAAATTCGAGATGAAATCCTTTGAACCAGGATTTATTGAATATCAGCAGATTACTCAAAATTTACTACGTACTATCCGCCTGATTGGTGAGTATAAAGGCAAACAGGAATTATTCAAAGAACAGTCACCCCAGGTATTGGAAACCTTGCGGCAAGCTGCGATTATTCAAAGTACCGAATCTTCTAACCGGATAGAAGGCATTACCGCTCCACTAGAACGCATTAAGGAACTGGTAGCCGAAAAAACCACTCCGCGCGATCGCTCCGAACAAGAAATTGCTGGTTATCGAGATGTGCTGACGACTATTCACACTAGCTACGCCTACATCCCTTTCACACCAAATGTAGTATTACAACTGCACCGTGACCTTTATCAGTTTGCTGTTGTTGAAGGTGGGCGCTGGAAGTCAGTAGACAACGAAATTAGTAAAACTCATCCAGATGGCACGAAAATAGTCAGATTTCGCCCAGTTCCAGCTTATGCTACACCAGCAGCAATGGAAAGCTTGCACGAACGGTTCAACACCCTTTGGCAATCCGATGAAATTGAGCCACTACTACTAATCCCGACCTATGTTCTGGATTTTTTATGCATTCACCCTTTTACTGATGGCAATGGACGCATGGCTCGTCTGCTGACGCTACTATTGCTATACAAAGCAGGTTACGAGGTAGGACGGTTTATTAGCTTAGAGCGGATTGTAGAACTAACTAAGGAAAGTTACTACGATACGCTTTACCAGTCATCGCAGAACTGGCATATTAGCCAACATAGCTTATTGTCCTGGTGGGAGTATTTTTTAGGAGTGATTGTGCTGTCGGCGTACCGGGACTTTGAGGAGCGGGTTGGGTCAGTTACCAAGTCCAAGGGTGCTAAAACTGCTATGGTGCTTGATGCAATTCGTAATATGCCCTTTGATTTCTCTATCAAAGATTTACAATCACAATGTCCTATAGTAGGGATTGATCTAATTCGCCGCATTTTACGCCAAGAACGTACTGAGGGACGGCTTGAATGTTTAGGGCGTGGCCCAGATGCACGCTGGCAAAAGAAATAGGTACTATACCCAATAAATAGGTACTGTTCAGGTATTGAGTACCTATTTATTAGTCAATTCTATTTTAACTCTCTCCTGGTAAGCTTTCATGATTCGCGGATGAGTCTATGTAAAATTTTTGTACGAGAGTGTAATTACATTCTCAAAGCTTGCAGTTAGGACAATTTTTGTAACTCTATTTTTAATTCTTTCCTTAATCCCAGCAGTGCTTGAACATTTTATACTTCAGTTCTCGCCTTATTTAGTGTTTTTGTCTGAATTAAAACTAAGTATTAAAGTTTAACTATTATCAAATTAACTGTTACCAATCTTTTTGAAATAACTCATCAAGATTAATTCTCGTGTTCTTCAGTATATTTAATGTTCATAAAATCACCTTCTGCTTAAATCTATGTTTTAGCGATCGCTTGTTTTTGTTCCGATCTCAGAAAATCGCGTTGCTCCCATCGTAGTTTTTGGGTTGTCGTTTGGGAAGACAATAACTCTACTACGACAGCCCTACCTCTTCATACTCTTTTTTTGGCAACGGTATTGAGAAGTCAATAAATTAAGTAATGGCACTTCTCACGTCACACGCCCCTGACGACAGTTTCCGTAACAGTCTCAGTAGCTAGCACATCCTTTTAAAGCTTTCTTTATGATTTTTATCAAGCTGATAAAAATCATATTACACAAAAAATATTTATTTAATTAAAGACTCAAAACGCTAATTTTATTGATTTTTTAAGATTTATATGCCAGACATATTTAACGCGATGTGCGACTTAATATTTCGCAAAATACTAAACCCTAGTCATAGTAACTATTCTGTCGATAAGTGTTTTGTCTTTATCTAAATAGCTTATCTACAGAATGCTTCTTAAATAAGAGTTTTCTAAAAGTTGCATACAACATTATTTATTGAGTTTGTGTAAATTAACTCTCTATATATATTATTGGGAAACTTGATTTTTAAGTTTTGGTAAAAAAATCGTTAAATCGCTTCAAATTACTATTTCAGGATAATTACGCTTATTTTTTTTGAGAGAGACAGTCAAGATATATGCATCTAGGAATCAGATTTTATTTCCGAAACTACTTGCCTAGGTAGGTAGTAAGGAAATTTTAACAGGGAGCAACTAAGAAGGAAATAAATAGATACTCGTCAATTCAGCTTTAACAATACTTTAACTAGTACGTGATATATAAAGCAGTTATGTCTTCCACTTTTGCGTCAAATTCTTCCTCCACAGGGGGGTAACCAGTAGCGACAAGGCGTGGGGTTTAAGTTCTGCTTCTTCAAGCAATCTTCCAATATGACGAACAGATATGCTTTCAACAATCCCTTGTTTGATGATTTCGTTCGCTTAGACGGATAGATTTTCTGTATAAATGGCGATTTATCCCATCTCTCTAACCGTCAAAATAAGTTTGACAGACTACTAGTTATATAAAAGAACAAGTAAATGCATATATTTACTTAAGTTTAATCGTGAGATTTTCAAGACGAGTGTCGAACCAACTAACATAAATGCCCAGAGGAAAACTTATGGCAGATAACAATCTCTCAATCTTCAACTCAATATTACCAACTACAGCAACAGAAATCATCACTGATTACGACACATCAACAACTACAGCATCTCTTTTACCCAGTTACATAAATGTCACCATCACTAATGGCGGACAACTGAATGGAGTCTATGACGCTTGGTGTGTTAATAGTACCGTTGCAGTTAGTAGAGGTACTTATAATCAAGCTAGTGTATATTCCAGCTACGGCAACATACCCGCTGGTATCCTTTATGCAGGTTCACAAACAACCAATTTGCCTGCTGAACAATACCTGAATCAACTTAAGCAAATCAACTGGTTGATAAATAACGTTACAGAAGCAACCAACCTAGTCAACGACAAATACCGCTACAATAACGTTGACTACACTTGGGGTGATGTACAGCTAGCTATCTGGAAACTGCTGGGAGAAACACCTGTATTAAATAACGCAGACTACGACTCATTGGAAGTTTATAGTCAGCAGAAAGCAGATGCGTTAGTGAGTTTTGCTGTAACCAATGGCACTAACTTTGTACCAGTAGCAGGGCAAGATTTTGGAGTAATTGTTAAAAGTGCCAACCTGCAACCGATTTTGATGGAAGTCAAGACAGCAGGTATTGGAGATTTCGTTTGGCATGACTTAAATGCCAATGGGGTTCAAGAGGCTAATGAAGAAGGAATAGATGGTGCAACAGTTACGTTACTTGATGGCAAGGGTAATGTTCTTGGCACCACTCTTACTGGAGACAATCCCCACACAACACAAATTGAGAAGGGCTGGTATCAGTTTGGACCGCTACTGCCCAGTACCTATCAGGTGAGATTTAGCTTACCAGCAGGCTTTAATACAGTCAGTCCTTACCTGCAAGGCAACACATCTCTAGATTCCAATGCTGACTTCCGCAATAATTTGACCTCCGCACCTATTACCTTAATTGGTGGAGAGGTTAACAGAACTATTGATGCAGGGTTCTACAAAACAGCATCCTTGGGAGACTTTGTATTCAATGATGGCAACAATAACGGCATTCAAGATGTAGGTGAAGTAGGGGTAGCAGGGGTAACAGTAGAATTAATCAGCCCCCTTGATGGTAGTGTCATCGCTACAACTAGCACAAATGCAAATGGTGGTTACAGCTTTAGCGGCTTAACCCCTGGAAATTATCAAGTTAAATTTACATCGCCAACAGGTTACAGCTTCAGCACAGCCAATGTGGGGGATGATAGCAAAGACAGCGATGCTAATTCCACAACTGGTTTAACCCAAACAGTCACCCTGACATCAGGCGAATTTAACGGCACATTAGATGCTGGGTTAGTACAACTAGCCAGCTTAGGGAACTTTGTCTTTGAAGACAAAAATGCCAACGGGATTCAAGATGCAGGGGAAGCAGGTATAGCCAATACCACAGTCAACCTGTTGGATACAGCAGGTAATATCATTACCACCACAACCACAGATGGTAATGGACTCTACTCCTTTACCAACCTGCAACCAGGAGATTACAAAGTTCAATTTGTACAACCCAATGGCTTTAATGGTGTTAGTCCCGTCAATATCGGTAGCAATGATGCGATTGACAGTAATGGACTGATTACCGATGTAGTTAACCTCTCTGCTGGGGAGAATGATACCACAATCGATTCCGGGTTCTACAAAACAGCATCCTTGGGAGACTTTGTATTCAATGATGGCAACAACAACGGCATTCAAGATGTAGGTGAAGCAGGGGTAGCAGGGGTAACAGTAGAATTAATTAACCCTGTCACTGGTAGTGTCATCGCTACAACCACCACAAATGCAAATGGTGGTTACAGCTTTAGCGGCTTAACCCCTGGAAATTATCAAGTTAAATTTACATCGCCAACAGGTTACAGCTTCAGCACAGCCAATGTGGGGGATGATAGCAAAGACAGCGATGCTAATTCCACAACTGGTTTAACCCAAACAGTCACCCTGACATCAGGCGAATTTAACGGCACATTAGATGCTGGGTTAGTACAACTAGCCAGCTTAGGGAACTTTGTCTTTGAAGACAAAAACGCCAACGGTATCCAAGATGCAGGGGAAGCAGGTATAGCGAATACCACAGTTAAACTGTTGGATGCGGCAGGTAACGTTATTACCACTACAACCACAGACGGTAATGGACTCTACTCCTTTACCAACCTGCAACCAGGAGATTACAAAGTTCAATTTGTACAACCTAATGGCTTTAATGGTGTTAGTCCCGTCAATATCGGTAGTAATGATGCGATTGACAGTAATGGACTGATTAGCGATGTAGTTAACCTCTCTGCTGGGGAGAATGATACCACAATCGATTCCGGGTTTTACAAAACAGCATCCTTGGGAGATTTTGTATTCAATGATGGCAACAACAACGGCATTCAAGATGTAGGTGAAACGGGAGTAAGTGGTGTAACTGTTACCCTAACTAGCGGCGGATCAGATGGCATCATCAACGGCATTGGCGATACCACCATCACCACAACTACCAATGCTAATGGCAACTACAACTTCGCTGGACTAACACCAGGTCAACAATATCAAGTCGGATTCTCTAATTTGCCTGGGGGATATCAATTTACTCAAGCTAACATAGGTGCTAATGATGCTGTAGATTCTGATGCTAATGCCAGTACTGGCAAAACTCAAATTGTTACCCTGGCTTCTGGGGAAAACAACCTGACTTTAGATGCAGGAATTTATCAAAATGCCGGCGACCTATCAATTACCAAAACCGATGGTTTGACAACTGTTACCCCCGGACAGCAGATTACCTACACCATCGTGGCTAAAAATAATGGTCTGATTACTGCTACCAATGCCTTGGTGAGCGATATCATGCCCAGCAATTTGACCAATATCGCTTGGACTAGCGTAGCTACCGGTGGTGCAACGGACAATCAAACCAGTGGAACAGGCAACATCAACGATTACGTCACCTTAGCAGCCGGTAGCAGCATCACCTATACGGTGAATGCAACTGTAGCCGCTAACCCGCTTCCTTCCTACACCATTCCCACCACCATTAGCTTGACAAGTAGCGGTTCGAGCAATGGTACTGTGGGTAACATTCGCACCTTCTCTGCTAATGGTGTTTCTGTCAACGCCAGTGCTTTCAGTAGCACCAGCACGGGAACCTGGAATACCGCTGCTCTGGGTATCTACGGCAGTTGGGGCTTAGGTGTAATTGATGGCACTGAAGATGGTAATAGTGGAAGCCATCGCATCGATAATTCCGGTCTTAACAACTACGTTTTGCTAGAATTCTCTGAGTCGGTGGTTATTAACAAAGCTGCATTAGCTTACGTTGACGGTGGGGATAGTGACATCTCTATCTGGGTTGGTAATTTCAACAATCCTTACACCAATCACCTTACCTTAAATAATTCGGTTCTCAATAGCTTCGGCTTTACCGAATTCAACAACGGTGGTAGCACTGACCGCACGGCAGATATCAATGCGAATAACATTGTAGGTAACGCTGTGGTAATTGCCGCTAAAATCGGCGATACCAACGATAGCTTTAAGCTCAAATCTCTTGATATCCTCAAAGCAACGACTCAAATCGGTGGCTCTGTCAACAACACTGCTACAATTACAGGCCCCACTGGGTTCACTGATACCAACACCAGCAACAACAGCGCCACCGACACAGACACGATTGTTGCTGCTTCTACTGTTAAGATAGGCGATCGCGTTTGGTACGATGTTGATGGAGATGGTGTTCAAGATGCAGGTGAATCAGGAGTTTCTGGTGTAGCTGTTAAGCTCTTTAACCAAGCAGGTACTCAAATTGGGACAACGACCACCGATACCAATGGTCTTTACCAATTCAACGTCAACGCCAACAGCAGCTACAGCGTTCAATTCGTTCAACCCACTGGCTTCGATGGATTTACCACCGCCAAAATGGGAAGCGATGCGGTTGATAGTGATGTTGTTAATGTCAACGGCACAACGGCTCAATTCTCTGTCGGTACAACTGATAACCTGACGATTGATGCAGGACTAATTAAAAACATCGGCGACCTGTCAATTACCAAAACCGATGGTTTGACAACTGTTACCCCCGGACAGAAGATTACCTACACCATTGTCGCTAAAAATAATGGTCTGATGACTGCTACCAATGCCTTGGTGAGCGATATCATGCCAACGAATCTTACCGATGTGACTTGGACTAGTGTCGCTACCGCAGGAGCTAAAGACAATCAAATCAGTGGAACAGGCAGCATCAACGATTACGTGACCTTGACAGCAGGTAGTAGTATCACTTATACGGTAAACGGTACGGTAGCTAATAACCCCGTCTCTACAGGTTCTACAGGTAGTCTGACCACATTTGACCTCGCTACCAATCCTGGTAGTGCGCTGGATGGAACGGATGGAAATACTCGGACGTTTACAAAGGATGGTATTACTGTTACAGCCCGTGCCTTTAGCCGCGTTGATGGGACAAATGGAGCTTGGAGTAATGCTTATCTGGGTAGCTATTCTGGCGGTGGTTTAGGTGTTACCGATAGCAGTGAAGGAAATGGAAACGGAACTCATCGCGTTGATAACGTTGGAGGGCGAGATAACTACGTCCTATTCCAATTCTCCGAATCTGTTATTTTAGACCGCGCCTATCTGCAATACGTCATCAATGACAGTGATATCTCAGTATGGATTGGTAACTTTAACAATAACAATACCCTCACGACTTTAAACGACTCAATTCTTAACGGCTTTGGATTCAACGAAGTTAACGAAACCAATCTCACAAGCGATCGCTGGGCAGATGTGAATGCAGGTAAATATGCGGGTAACACTATCATCATCGCAGCTTCGGCGGTAGACACAACTCCCGAAGATGAGTTCAAGATTCGCTATCTGGATATTCTCAAACCTACTCCCGCTTCTTTAGTCAACACTGCTACGATCGCAGGCCCAACTGGTTTCACTGACACCAATACCAGCAACAACAGTGCCACCGACACTGACACTATTCTCGCTGCTCCCATCCCATCAGCCCCTGGTGTACGTACTCCCGGCTTCTGGCAGAACACAACCTGGCAAACCTTCTGGGACGGTATTCAAGGCAACGAACCATCACAAAAAACAGAGTTCAATTTCGCTGACGGCGATCTTCTGTTCGCACCTTACACCAATTCTGCACAACCTGGAAAAGTTCTCGATCCAGTGACCGGGCAATATGAAACAGGTGTACTAATCGGCGACTACAACCGGAATGGTAAAAGTGATGCAGGTGAAGATACTCTCTTCTATTCTCGTAAACAGGCACTCCAGATTGTTGATGCTTCCCAACACCCGAACGGAGATAAGCGTTACGATCTTGGCCGCTCTTTGGTTGCTGGTTGGTTGAATTACCTCGCTGGCAACCCCATTGACACCGCCAATACAACTGATAAAGATGCTCGATACTACATTAACGAAGGCATCAATTGGTTGCAAGCTATAACTCCAGACGAAAATGGTGACAAGAAGGGCGATGGCGCATTAAACAGTATGACTGGTAGCAGTGTTAATAGTCCCCTTGCTGATACTTACTGGAATCAAGGCATTTCGAGTGCCTCCAGCTTGCCAAATCCCTACAGTTCCAACACCAATGTTCTCTATGGATTAGAGGCTGGTAGTGTAATTAATTCCAACCTGGATAAGTATAACAACGGTTTGGGTCTTGCGGATCATGTTTACTACGGAGGAAATGCATAACTCGCTAAAAATAACAATTTTATAACGGTGGTTCAGGATGCCCCGGAGTAGAGACGTTACATGTAACGTCTCTACAATGGTTTCAGGCAGATTAATTTCCTTAATTGAATGGCAGTTTTTGACCCCTATTTCTTCAAGCTTTGTGAGAAATCTGGGTTAGGCGGTTAGCATAATTTGTGACCACTCACAACTTTTCAAACATCCTCTAAGCTCGACTTTATCCATTTTTACGAAACCCAAAACCTGACGCCGAAACCATTGTGGGACAGTAGTTTTACTTTTTGGACTTAAGCGAAAATCAGTGAGATGGAAAAAGTATTTGCCAAAAAGCCAGGGTTTTTGCCAGATAAAGAAAACCAAGTTCTTAATTTTGGATAAAGTCGAGCTAAGGCTAACCTTAGTAATCTGGAACAACATGAAGTAACTATTGAAACATGACTTTTGTCCTATTTATAAACATGACTTTTGTCTCATTTATTTTTTTGAGATATAGCATAAATTGAGCTTACCCAAATTACAAAACTGTAATTTAGAAAATATCTAATCTGTAATTTTGAAATGGGTTAATCAAAATGCGAGTAACATTAATCATCGAGATTGATAGTCATGAATATTTCTGAAATAACAGTAGCACCACTACCTCCATTTCAAATAGCTTCTAATGAAATTAAAGCCAAATATAACCAATTAGGAGGAGAAACTGGTTTGTTAGGAAAAGCAACTACTGATTTGCAGAATTGTCCTGATGCAATTGGTTTCTTTATTCACTTTCAGGGAGGATCAATTTATTGGAGTCCTTCTACTGGAGCACACGAAGTTCATGGAGATATTTTAGGCAAATGGGCTTCGATTGGTTGGGAGCGTAGTTTGCTTGGTTATCCACTAACAGATGAAACACCAACACCAGATGGTATTGGACGGTTCAATCACTTTCAGGGAGGATCAATTTATTGGAGTCTTTCTACTGGAGCACACGAAGTTCATGGAGATATTTTAGGCAAATGGGCTTCGATTGGTTGGGAGCGTAGTTTGCTTGGTTATCCACTAACAGATGAAACACCAACACCAGATGGTATTGGACGGTTCAATCATTTTCAAGGAGGATCAGTTTATTGGAGTCCTTCTACTGGAGCGCATGAAGTTCATGGGGCAATTCGTGATAAATGGGCTTCGATAGGTTGGGAACGTTCGTTTTTGGGCTATCCTACAACAGACGAAATGGACTCTTCATTTTTCGGACAAGGACGAGTTAACAATTTCCAACATGGAGATATAAATTGGTCGCCAGCAACCGGAGCTATAGTATCACCAGAAATAGTTCATTTTAATAACCATGTAACGACTCAAGATTGGGCATCTATCGGAGGATGGCTTGATGTGGTTATAAGCTCCCAAGGAAATGTCACATTTTCAGGACATATGCATAACAGCGGTTTTCTCAATATTGATTATGCACTTGCTGTCGTGATTATGACACCGTTTGGAATTGGTTATACCTTGTCACACCAAGGAAGTGTTGATGGGACGATAACCGTTTTTGGACGTAATCGTGATAATGATTGGACTGATTCTACAGCTAATCAGCAAATTGTAGAGAACTGGGATCAGATTTCTCAAGCGCGTCTATTTTGGAGATTTGTCGCACAGGATACTCTTTCTCAAGGAATTCAAGGTTTAATCGAAGACTTAGCAGAAGCTGCTGTTCAGGAAGTTGCAGAAGCAGGAGTTAAAGCACTAATTGCTTTGATCTAACTCATGAAACAAAGACTGATGTATTGATTAATCTAATAATCTTGTAGCAACGGACTAGCAAAAGTTCTTAGTGTAGATATTGAACTTTTGCTGTCCGTTCCCTGATTTTGAGGTGGGAAAGGGAATAAAAAGCTGGAAGAGAAAGGTGAAATATTCAAAGATGGCTCTTATAAATCATGGATTGCACCAGATGGGGAGTCGAAAAAAAAGAGTGCCACACGAATTCCTGTCCGCATAATTGAATATGTTATTGAAGAGAATAATACAGAAATTCCTTTACCACAACACAGAAGTAATCCCAGAGTAGTCAAAAAAGCACGTTCAAAGTTTAAGAGTAAAAAGCGAAGTCACAGAAATAATCGTACTCGCCGACAACAACTATCTTTTAAAATTCTTAGAAAGGCAAGTTAAATATATCAATTTGTTCGATACACTAAATTGCTCATCGTAAATTTATAGTTCAATAGTTTAAAGATATTCTAATCAATTGACAATTAAGTTTTTTGAGAATTCCTTTAGGTATAAACAAACTTTTTCGCTATTTTATTCGCGTATGATTTACGCGAACTTATTTTTCTTGACTCCACCACCTATTTCACCCTTAACCGAACAGTATTGCGCTCCAATCGGGTTGTTATGCGGCGATCGCCACACCACCGATCTCAATTCTGTAGCACCTTGCCCGATCGCTCTCTTCGCTTGATCCCAAAATGATGATATAGTACACAAGAATTTCATGTATGCAATTTGACATGCACTATGACTACCCCTCCCGATCAAAGCGCAGAAACCATTAGCCATGACCAAAACTTCAAAGAGTTGATCTCCACTTTTTTCTTGGAATTCCTGGAACTCTTTGTGCCCGACCTTGCTAAAGACATTGATCCTAACTCGATTCGGTTCTTACCTCAGGAGTATTTTGCTGACTTGGTAGAAGGAGATGAAAAAATCATTGACCTGCTGGTGGAAGTCAGACTGGCTGGGCAAGACAAAACGTTCCTGTTCCATCTCGAAGCGCAGTCCTATAGCGAGTCCCAAATCGGTCGCCGAATGTTTTACTATCTGGCGCGGCTGCACCAGAACTATGTCAAAGACATCTACCCGATCGTCATCTTCTCCTACGACGAACCCTATCGAGCCGAGCAAGATACCTTCAAGATTGAGTTTCCTGACCTCAAGGTACTAGAGTTTCGCTTTCGCGCTATCCAACTGAATCGACTCAACTGGCGAGATTACATCAATAGCTCCAATCCAGTAGCAGCGGCGTTGATGAGCAAAATGAAGATTACTAAACACGATCGACCCAGGGTGAAAGCAGAGTGTTTGCGGTTGTTGGTGACCTTGAAACTTGATCCAGCCAAAACTCGGCTGATTTCCAAGTTTGTCGATACCTACCTGCGGCTGAGCGCCAAGGAAGAAGAGACTTTTCAGGCAGAAATTGATAAAATAGGGGCAACGCAAAAGGAGGCAATTATGCAAGTTACGACCAGTTGGGAAGCAAAAGGACAGCGATCGCTCATCTTGCGTCAGTTGAATCGTCGAGTAGGTTCATTACCCGATGGAGTTCAAACCCAAATCGAAGCACTTTCACTTAATCAGCTAGAAATACTGAGTGAAGCGCTACTAGATTTCAATTCGCTCAATGACTTGAGCAACTGGTTAGAACTGAATGGATAGGAACGATCGTACTTTTCATAGAATGATGCGCTACGCTGGCGCTAACACATCCTACGCGATCAGCAATTGCTGTCGGTCAAAATTCCAAACACAGCAAGTGCGGTTAGAAAGCAAAAAATAAAAGACACGATCAAGAGAAATCTCTTAATAAAGCTCATATTTGAACTCCTGTGCTTGTTATCTATCCATAACCAAACAGCGATGCTTTCAACCACTCTCTGAGCATGAAACTCTGACAAATAGCTTTTAAACGATCGCTTCACCCGTAACCGAAGCCAGCTAACGACCAAAGTGAGCGGCGGCGAGTAAACTAGAACGAAGCGCGAAGTCTCTCTACCGTCCGCTCCACTGCGTTGTTATGCCGTATCTTCACGATCAACTTCCCGGACATCGATCAACTTCAGCTTTGTGCGGAGCCGTTGATTTTTAGCCAGCATGAACATCTGCATGAATCGCATTCACAATCTCTTGGAAAGGAACAGATTCTAGAACCGACAGAAGGTTCACTGCTTTAGCCAGTAGATAAGGTCTGTCTTCATATTCATCTTGGCTCGGCAGAACAATCTGGATCGGTTTCCCTTGATCATCGACCCCCTTCTCGAACACGAGGAGCCGTGAATTAGGATAGTTGACTGGCATCCAGCGATTTTGCTGAAGATAATTAACCACTTCCGCAACGCAAAGCTCTTGAATTTGAGGATAGTGCGACAAAACTTCAGGGGTCATCACCAGTCTCCTATTTTGACATTCTGCATTAAGGTTAGCAAAGATTCTGGAGTCAGACGTTGCGATCGCGGAATCCGAATTCTGACAGAGGAGCGATTTCCACTAGGATTACCGCTCAGATACTCCCAATAGCAAGTTCCTTGTAATCGTAGTTCTGATTCTTCACAAATGAGCCATTGGCTTGAATCCACAGGTAACGCCAGCAAAATGAGAATACAGGATGTTGCGGTTTTGATGCTGCGTCTGAGAATCAAGTCATTGTAAGTCTTCACTTCTAAATCGTAGATGACGTGAGTGGGGTCGAGTTGGCACAAGGTTGAGGCTTTAAGTTGAAAACTGAGGGAGAAACCAGATTCAACCCGTCGATTTTGGCGTACAACGACTTCATCAAAGCTTCCATCCACGCCATAATCATATTCCCGAATCGCTAAGTTGAGTCCGGCACGTCCGGCGATCGCACGAACGTAAGCGCGGCTCAATGCTTCAGCAATATGTTGATCAGTTAGCACAATTGCTTACGATGAGTAAAATGGCTGGCTGCATCGTAGCATAAGTAGTTACCATGATGGCTTGATCAAGATCGAGAGTATTCAACGTTACTTGAACTTTTGGAGGACTAGTGAACTTTCCTGCGGGAAAATCAACGCGAATTTCATCAGAACGATCGCTTCACCCGTAACCGAAGCCAGCTAACGGCTCAAATCAGCGGCGGCAGATATCCTCGAACTCAGCACCAGCGGCTCTCAGCCGTCCGCTGCATTTGAATTGTTAGACCGTGTTGACTTTGCTAAGTTCGACTAGCCCTCTTTCAAACACCTGTACCATTAGCTGATAACCCTCCATTAGCGACATCCCAATGAGAGGTTCTAAGTCAGCTTCGTCAACCGGGATCACCAACAGCTCTCCATCCCAAACTACGGTCGCTTCATAGACATTGAAAACACACTCACTTCCGTCCCCAAGAATCGCTCGCCCTCGCCTTTTCCATCTTAAGTTCAACTGAGCAATGAATTCAGGAGGCAGCGAAAGCCAACCATTAAAACCTGTATCTACGATCGCATCTGGAATATAGATTCGTCCATCGGAGCCTTGCAGTGAGAGTGAGATAATTGGTTCAAAATCAGCATTAACGATTCCCGTAATCATGTCGCTGTTTTTGTACGTCCACCAAATCGACGCACATACCGGGAACCAATGCGAACCATCCAAATTTGAGCGTCTGGATGACGAGCTTCGAGGCGATCAGAAGCCGCAATTTCACTCGAATCAATCTCAAAGTCTCCAGTTTCGAGGTCGATCGCCACAATTTTGCCGTGGTTGCCTTCTTCGACTTGCGATCGCACCTGAGATTCGTAGATTTCGTCGCCACGTCGGGCAAATTCCTCTTTACTATATCGGGGTTGTCGCGCTGTCATAAGCTTGACCTCATTTCAACTGTGCCCCTTCATTTTAATCTGAGCGATCGGTTTCGCCCCATACTAACGCGCTCTTACTTCGCATGCTAACAGAGACAGAGCTTCACTCGACTCCGACCATCCTTGTAAAACCCAGAGTCAGCTAGCGGAGTTTATTGGCTTACTTTCACTGCAAAATGCTCTCTACAGAGTAACTTAATCCATACAATGCCACGTAAGGAACTCTGATCATTTGATCCCTGACTTTAACTTCAGCTTCTCCACTGCGCTGAGTTTGCCGCCAAATAATGCGATACAAGACTGACTTACCTGAATCAGCTTTCAGTCGAAGGGTGACTCGTCGAAATTCCTCTTGCTGCAAATCTATTCCCAAACTCTGAGCCAAGCCTGCACACACTTCTGCTTCTAAAACAGTCAAGATTTTAGCCTTGAATTGTCCACTAACATCGTTGCTACTGTTCAATCTTATCGTTCGAGTAGCTTTCTGAGAAAATTCATGCTCACTTTCAAGGATGCTACTACCGAACCTATTATCTAATGGTACTTCTTCTTTTCCGATAATCACACTCTGTTCGTTCGAGTTTACATCACGGATGAACAGAATACCTCCTGATTGGGGGGTCTCTTTGTTCGATTCTGTTTGTGGTGCTCGAGACCGTCTCAGGTTTTGGTATTTAGCGCTCACACTCGGATCATTGGGCTGAGTTTTTTTGACTTCTTTACCTAACCAATCAACCTCGTACTTGCAGTTCGAGCAAGTCCATCCACCAATTAGAAATTGTTGTAGTGTCGTAGGCTTACTAAATTTGGGAAGTCTTGTACCGCATCCAGGACAAACTTGCGTCATTAGTTTCGGCATAACTATTTATTATATGGAAACTTTCCGTATAATCTTTTTCTCAATCCTAATATATCAAGCATTACACCGAATTTTTGTCTAAATATACGGAAAACTTCTTTTTTACATCCTTAATTTGGGTATTATACCGAATTTGTCCGTATAACCACCCTTTACGAGAGGATTATAAAGAATTTTTCATTGATTTAAGGGGGATTTTTTATACTTTTCAAATATTTTTGCTATATATAGAATATAACAAAATATACTTAAAATTTGTAAGTATTAATACGTAATTAAAAATCTGAAAAAATATACTTATGAAAAAGATAGAAGATACTTTTCTAGAGTCTTATGCAAATCCTGAACAATTATGGTGTGGTTTCTTGCACGATTTTACAGCCCCTGTTACAGAACAGGAAAGGCATCAATTATTAATTGAATGGAATCAAACTCAGACAGATTATCCCCAAGATAAGTGCATTCATCAGTTGTTTGAGGAACAGGTAGAGAAAACACCAGATGCGATCGCGGTGGTGTTTGCAGACGCGCAAAGCGCGACTCGAAGAGTAAATCAACAACTTACTTATCAAGAACTCAATCAACGTGCAAATAAATTAGCTAATTATTTGCAATCATTAGGAGTACAATCAGAAGTTTTAGTGGGTATTTGTGTAGAACGTTCCCTAGAAATGGTTATAGGAATATTAGGGATTCTCAAAGCTGGTGGAGCTTATGTACCTTTAGATATTGCCTATCCTCAAAAGCGTTTAGCTTTCATGCTGTCAGATTCTCAAGTTTCAATCTTGTTAACACAACAGCATTTAGTTGAAAAACTTCCCGAACATCAAGCTAGGATAGTTTGTTTAGATGCTGATTGGGAAGATATCGTCAAAACACCAAGTCAACCAACAAAAATAGCCATTAAGCCTAATAACCTCGCCTATGTTATTTACACTTCTGGCTCAACAGGTCAACCTAAAGGTGTTCTTATTGCCCATTGTAACGTCGTTCGTTTATTTGCAGCCACGCAGCCTTGGTTTCAATTTAGCCAGAATGATGTTTGGAGTTTGTTCCATTCCTACGCATTTGACTTTTCCGTGTGGGAAATTTGGGGTGCGCTTTTCTATGGTGGTCGTCTCGTTATTGTCCCTTATTATGTAAGTCGTTCTCCTGAATTATTTTATAATTTATTATTGCAAGAAAAAATTACAGTTCTAAATCAAACACCTTCTGCTTTCCAACAACTGATACAATTTGAAGGGTCTTTAAGTAATAATAGTAATTCTAATAGTAATTTGAATTTACGCTTTGTTATTTTTGGTGGAGAAGCACTGAATATTCAAAGCTTAAAACCTTGGTTTGACAGACATGGAGACAAGTTTCCTCAATTAGTGAATATGTACGGTATTACGGAAACTACTGTTCATGTTACCTATCGCCCCATCAATATAGCCGATTTAAATTCTTCATCAAAAGTAATTGGTTGTACGATTCCAGATTTACAATTTTACATATTAGATTCTCATTTGCAACCTGTACCTGTTGGTGTAGCTGGTGAAATTTATGTCGGAGGTGCAGGTTTAGCGCGTGGTTATTTAAATCGACCAGAATTAACTGCCCAAAGGTTTATTTCCCATCCTTTTAATAATCAACCAGAAGCACGTCTTTATAAAACAGGTGATTTAGCTCGTTATTTACCTGATGGTGATATTGAGTATCTAGGAAGAATTGATAATCAAGTAAAAATTCGCGGTTTCAGAATCGAGTTAGGAGAAATCGAAACATTATTAAATCAACATCCAAATCTGAGAGAAGCTAAAGTTATCGCTAGGGAAGATATTCCTGGAGATAAGAGATTAGTCGCCTATATTATACCCAACTCTGTAAAAGAGGAATTTCACTCATTACAATCAGAAATCTCATATAAAACACGCGATTACCTAAAACAGCAGCTACCTGATTATATGATTCCCGCTGCTTTTGTAGTGTTAGAGTCTTTCCCTTTGACTAATAATGGTAAAGTTGACTATCGCGCTCTTCCTGCTCCCAATTACACATCTGCTCGAAGTAATTATGTTGCTCCTCAGAATCCTACAGAAAAATTTATCGCTGATATTTGGAGTCAAGTTCTGAAGGTAGATAATATTGGAATTGATGATAACTTTTTTGAATTAGGTGGACATTCATTACTAGCGACACAAGTTCTATCCCGGATTAGACAGGCATTTAACCAAGAAATCCCAATCCATTTATTATTTGAATTTCCTACTATTGTTCAATTTTCCAAGCATCTTGGTATTACAGAAACAACTAATAATAATTTATTAATACCAGTAGTAGAACCAAGACAACAGCTAGAGATTCTACCCCTATCTTTTGCTCAACAACGTCTCTGGTTTTTAGACCAATTACAACCTAATAGCACTGCTTATAATCTTGTTTACAGTTTTAAAATTCAGGGTTTACTTCACATCGCTGTTTTGGAAAAAAGCATCGCTGACATCATAGAGCGTCACGAATTATTACGCACAAATTTTGTTTTTATCGACGAACAAGCGATACAGATTATTAATGATAGCTGGAAAAATAGCTTTAGTTTACCTGTCATTAATTTACAATCACTATCCGATGATAAACTAGAAATAGAAGCTGCAAAAATAGCTAAACAAGAAGCAAAAAGGCCTTTTAATCTTGCGAAAGATGCTCTATTTCGCGTTCATCTGTTGCAATTGAGCGCAGAAAAATCTCTACTGATATTTAATATTCATCACATCATTTTTGATGGCTGGTCTTTTGGGATACTATTTGCAGAATTGAACGCAATTTATACAGCTTATTGTGAAGGTTTGACTTCTCCGTTAACGAAACTTCCTATTCAGTATGCAGACTTTAGTTTATGGCAAAGAAAGTGGTTTACTGATAGTAACTTAGAATCACAATTTTATTATTGGAAACAGCAACTAAGTGGAATTTTACCTATATTAGAATTACCTATAGACCGTCCCCGTCCCAGAGTCCAAACCTACAGAGGAACAACAAAAACCTTCGTTTTATCACCAGAGTTAACTGCAAGTATCACATCTTTTGCTCAAAAAGAGGGTGTGACTTTGTTCATGACTTTACTAACAGCGTTTAAAGTATTACTTTGTCGCTACAGCGGACAAGAAGATGTAATTGTAGGAACTCCCATTGCAGGACGTAACCGCAGAGAAATTGAGGGATTAATAGGATTTTTTGTTAATACTTTAGCATTACGGACTAATTTAGCTGAACATCCGAGTTTTAGAGAATTATTAAGTCGAGTCCGACGGGTATGTTTAGAAGCATACACCTATCAGGATGTACCATTTGAGCAGCTAGTTGAAGTTTTGCAACCAGAACGCGATCCCATTCATACTCCTATTTTTCAGGTGATGTTTGCTTTGCAAAATGCACTAATAGGAGAATTACAATTACCAAATTTGAATGTAGAAGTTTTAGAACCATTAGTAACAACGGCGAAATTTGACATCACTTTGTCAATGGAAGAACGGAATGGGCAGTTAATAGGTGAGTGGGAATATAATACGGATTTGTTTGATGATTTGACAATGGAGCGAATGCTCAAAAATTTCCAAGTTTTATTGTCTGAGATATTGACTGATTCTGAACAAAATATTTGGAAATTACCTTTACTAACTGAATCGGAAAAGCATCAATTATTAATTGCTTGGAATCAGAGTGAGGTAAATATTAATAATGATAAATATATTCATCAATTGTTTGAAGAACAGGTAGAAAAAACACCTGATGCGATTGCGGTAGTGTTTGAAAACGAAGAAATAACTTATCAAGAACTCAACAAAAAAGCTAATCAAGTAGCAAATTATCTGCGAAAACTAGGAATCAGTGCGAATAAATTAGTCGGATTGTGTTTAAAACCATCTTTAGCAAGAATTATTGGGTTGTTAGGAATTCTCAAAGCTGGAGGTGTCTATTTACCACTAGACCCAGTTTATCCTCAAGAACGTCTCAGGTTTATGATTGAGGACTCGCAAGTTACTATTCTTTTAACTCAAAAATCTTTAGCTGATAAGTTATTCATAAATTTGCTGCAAGTTGTGAATTTAGATGCAGATTGGCTACATATTGCAATCGAATCTACAAACAATCTGCAAAGTTGTATAAGTGCGGACAATCTGGCTTATATTATTTATACCTCTGGTTCAACAGGAACACCGAAAGGAGTTTTGATTTCACATCAAGCGATCGCTCATCACTGCCAGAATGTTATACAATACTACCAACTCAATTCGAGCGATCGCATTTTACAATTTGCCTCCGTCAGTTTCGATGTTTCCTTGGAGCAAATTTTAACAACTTTAGTAGTGGGAGCTACGCTGATCATTGCTGACGCAAAATTATTAACTCCCTCGGAATTCCACCAAAAATTGATTAATTATAGTTTGACTGTTGTTGACATTCCTCCTGTTTACTTAACTCAATGGTTGCAGTCTCTAGATGAAAAGATTTGTTTCGCTCCCATAAATCAACTCAGATTAGTCATTTGCGGTGGTGAAGCACTACCAGCAGAAACCCTAAAAATGTGGTACAATAGCCCGATAAAAGGAGTAAGCTTAATTAATGCTTACGGACCGACAGAAGCAACCATAACAGCGATCGCTTTTACAGTTCCTCAAGACATTACAGCAATCGAATCTTATACCAACATTCCCATTGGTCGTCCCTTACCAAACCGCAAAGTATATATTCTCGATCCTCAGAAAAATCTTGTTCCTATCGGTGCTGCTGGGGAGTTATATATTGGAGGAGATTTGGCACAAGGTTATTTAAATCGACCGGAATTAACGAATGAGAAGTTCATTTTTCATCCACTAGAAAATACCAAATTGTATAAAACGGGAGATTTAGCTCGTTATTTACCTGATGGTAATATCCAATTTCTGGGACGCATCGACAACCAAGTTAAAATACGCGGTTTTAGAATAGAATTAGGAGAAATTGAGACTTTATTAAATCAATATCCAGATTTGAAGGAAGCTAAAGTTATCGCTAGAGAAGATATACCTGGCGAACAAAGATTAATTGCCTATATTATCCTTTACTCTGCCAAAGAGGGAATAGGTAATAAAGAAATAACCTTATTACAATCAGAAATATCCCATAAATTACGTGATTATTTGAAACAGAAGCTACCTGATTATATGGTTCCTTCTGCTTTCGTGGCTTTAGAATCTTTCCCTTTGACTCCCAATGGTAAAATTGACTACCATGTTCTTCCTACTCCCGATTTTTCTGCTTATCGAATTAGATATACTGCTCCAATAACTCATACACAAAAAATTCTTGCTCATATCTGGAGTCAGGTTCTGAAAGTAGAAAATATTGGCATTGATGAAAATTTCTTTGAGTTAGGTGGACATTCATTGCTGGCAGCTCTTGTTGTCTCGCGTATCAGACAAACCTTTAATCAAGAAATACCATTAAGCTTACTCTTTGAATATCCTACTATTTCGCAACTTTCCCTAGCGATCGGTATTACCGAACAAACTAACAATTCTTTATTATTGCCACCAATTGAACCCAGACAGCAACAAGAAAATCTACCACTTTCCTTTGCTCAACAACGTCTTTGGTTTTTCGCACAAATAGAACCCAACAGCACTGCTTATAATATGCCCTTCAAGCTACGGCTTCAGGGTGTACTAAATATTACTGCCTTAGAAAGAAGTATAGGCGAAATTATACAACGTCATGAAATTCTGCGAACTAATTTTATTTCAAAAGACGGAGAACCAACTCAGGTAATTACTAAAAATATTGATTTCAAATTACCTATAATTGATTTAGAATCGTTGCCTAATAAGCAGCGAGAAATAGAAGCAGAAAACATAGCTCAACAAGAAGTAGAAACACCTGTTAACCTAGCAAATGATGTTCTCTTTCGTGTTAAACTGTTGCGGTTAAAGGCAGAATCGCATCTACTATTATTTAATATTCATCATATTATTTTTGATGGTTGGTCTGATGATATATTGCAACGGGAACTGGCGGCACTTTATCAAGCCTTTTCTACAGGAAATCCCTTACAATTACCATCCCTTTCCATCCAATATGCTGATTTTGCCTTGTATCAGCACCACTGGCTTACAGATGAATTTTTAGAATCTCAACTTGTTTACTGGAAACAACAATTAGGTGGAGCCTTACCTGTTTTAGAATTACCTATGGACTCTCCCCGTCCACAAGTCCAAACTTACCAAGGTGCTTCCCATACTCTGTTGTTATCTTCGGAATTAACTGCAAACATCAAAACCCTCTGTCAAAAAGAAGGGGTCACTTTATTTATGACTCTATTGGCAGCATTTAAAGTATTACTTTTTCGCTACAGTGGACAAGAAGATATAATTGTGGGAACTCCCATCGTAGGACGCAATCGCACAGAAATTGAAAATTTAATTGGGTTTTTTGTCAACACTTTGGCTTTGCGGAGCGATTTGAGCGGAAATCCTAGTTTCCGAGAATTACTAAATCGCGTTCGACAAGTTACTTTAGACGCTTATACTCATCAAGATTTACCTTTTCAAAAGCTAGTAGAAGAACTCAAACTTGCAAAAAGTATCAGCTATAATCCAGTATTTCAAGTTTGGTTTAACATGGTTACCTTGGCTCAAGATTCTCTCAAACTTAATGATTTAATGGTCGAACCCATTTCTATTATTGAAACCACTTCTAAGTTTGATTTGAATCTCTATGTAGGAGAAGAAAATAATCAAATTCATCTACGATTTGTTTACAATACACTTCTTTTCAATGCAGATACAATTCAATGGATGGCAACGCATTTCCAGAAATTGCTAGAAAGAATTTCTATTTATCCAGAAAAAACAATCTCTAGTTTCTCAATTTTAACTGAAACGGAGTGTTATGAATTATCACATCAGCGTCATCAAGTTAGTCCTACTAATTCATTTATAGAATTTCCCAAACAAGAGATTGAACAATCTATACCATCACGATTTGAGCAGCAAGTAACAAAATACCCTCATCATATTGCTGTCAAAACTCAAAATTATCAATGGACTTATAAAGAGTTAAACACTCAAGCTAATAGGATAGCTCAAGCACTTCTTGAGGAAAATAACGAGCAAGAGAGTAAGATTGCCCTGTTATTTGATCATGATGCACCAATGATAGCTGCAATTTTGGGAGTCCTGAAAGCAGGTAAAACTTATATTCCTCTTGACCCCAAATATCCCCAAGATAGGGTTTTATATATTCTCGAAGATTCGCTTGCTCAAGTGGTTTTAACTAATCACAAAAATTTGAGTTATGCTCAAGAATTAGTTGAGGGTAAATTGCCCGTTATTAATATTGATGATATTAAGATTAATGATTCGTTTTTAGAAATTAACCAAGAAATATCAGTAGATACTCTTGCCTATATTCTTTATACTTCTGGTTCAACAGGAAAACCCAAAGGAGTTCTCCAAAATCACCGCAATGTCCTACATTTCATTAGAAACTATACTAATAATCTTCATGTTTCATCAGAAGACAAGTTAAGTTTATTTGCATCTTATAGTTTTGATGCAGCAATTATTGATATTTTTTCGGCTCTTTTGAATGGTGCTACTCTGTACCCATTTGATATCAAGTCAGAAGGTTTAGCTCACTTAGTTGATTGGTTAGAAGTAGAGAAAATTACTATCTATCATTCGACTCCTACGGTTTATCGACATTTTATTGAGATATTAAATTCCCAAGAATCAATTGTCAAAAAGCAGCTTTCTCAGGTACGTTTAGTAGTATTGGGAGGAGAACAAGTTCTTAAAAATGATGTTGAATTATATCAAAAATTCTTTGCAGATGAATGTATTTTTGTTAATGGTTTAGGCTCAACAGAATCTTCTTTCAATCTTCAATATTTAATTGATAAAAACACCAAAGTTACTCAGAAGTATGTGCCGGCAGGTTATGCTTTTGAAGACACAGAAATTATTTTGCTTGATCGTGAATGTAAACAAACTGATATCTATGGAGAAATAGCGATTAGAAGTCCTTATATTTGCCTTGGATATTGGCAGAAACCAGAATTAACAAAAGCAGCATTTTTAGAAGACCCGCAGGGTGGGAATAAGAGAATTTACTGCACTGGAGACTTGGGACGCTTGCGAGCTAATGGTGTCATAGAATGTTTAGGTAGGAAAGATTTTCAAGTTAAAATTCGTGGTTTTCGGATTGAATTAGGAGAAATTGAAGCTTTATTAAACCAACATCCTCAAATTAAAGAAACTGTTGTCATTGCTAGAGAAGATATGATTGGAGAGAAGCGATTAGTAGCTTATATTATTCCTAGAGAAGGTGGGGCTATTATCAATGAAATAAAACAGTACTTGGAGCAGAAGTTACCTGATTATATGCTTCCTGCTGCTTTTGTTGTACTTGATGTTATGCCTTTAACTCCTAATGGTAAGATTAATCGTCTTGCGCTTCCCACTCCTGATTTTAACAAGTTGAAATCGGCAGAATATACTGCTCCATCTGATGATTTAGAACTAAAACTTACCAAAATTTGGGAAAATGTGTTGGGTGTTCATCCCCTTGGATTGAATGATAACTTTTTTGATTTAGGAGGACATTCTCTATTAGCTATAAGGCTAGTTACTCAAATTGAAAATATATTAGGTAACAATATTACTCCGAATACTTTTTTCCAAGCTCCAACAATTAAAAAACTAGCTAATATACTTCGTCAAGAAGAATTTTCTACTTCTAGTTCTTCATTAGTTACGATTCAACCTCATGGTTCAAAAAGACCTTTTTTCTATATACATACTATTTACGGAAGTTTGATATATAGCTTGAATTTGTTGTCTAAATTAGATGCAGACCAACCAGTTTATGGATTACAAGCAAAGGGTTTAGATGGTATAGAATCTCCCCATACCTGTGTTGAGAATATGGCATCTCATTATATTAAAGAAATAAAAACTGTTCAGCCACACGGGCCATATTTTCTGGGAGGATGGTGTGCAGGAGGTGTAATAGCTTATGAAATGGCACAACAACTTTATGCTCAAGGAGAGACTGTTGAATTACTAACTATTTTTGATGCCTATCCTCCGAAAATGATACCTCCAGCAAATAAAGGTGTAAATTCTGTATCTCCCATCAAAATAAAGTTGTCTCATATCCATCAATCTATATTGAGTTTAAAGGATATGATTAAGCGCAGCCGTAGCTCTTTTGCTAATTTGACACTTCAACAGCAGATAAAATCTATTTGGGAAAAGATTAATCGCCGAATTCAAAATCGAATTAAGGAAAATGTTTACCAATTTTATGTGAGGAGGAATCTGCCTTTACCTCGTGCATTTTTCAACTTAGCGGTGATAGATGCGATCTCGACTGCTTACAAAAATTATTATCCTACAGTTTATCCAGGGAAACTAATATTTTTTAGAGCGGTCGAACAAACTCAAGAATATACTCGTTATCTGGAAAGGTGGGAAGAATTAGCTGCTGGCGGTTTAGAAATCCATGATATTCCTGGTCATCATGATAGTATTATGTCTGAACCTCATGTACGGGTTTTAGCTGAAAAATTAAAAGTTTGTATTGAAAGATTAACTAGAATTTATTAAGTTTATAGTCTTCACGTCGATACATAGAGCAACAGATTGATTAATAACTGACTAATGACAAAAACTCCTCAAAAGATTGATACACACTTTCGTCTTTGCGTAAATTGGAAATCTTAAATTCTGACCGCATCAACCCAAATCGGAACATTACATTTGAGCGACAACCGCCAACCACAGTCAGTAGACCGAAAAATTCTGCGATCGCCTTGAACTTCTGCATCGCCTCATCAGAAGAAGCGATTTTTATTTTGTGCTATTTCTTTTTCATCCAGTAATTCAACATCGCCAGATAACCCTGTAAACCAGGATATTTCCCAAGAAGAAAACCCATCTACAGCAACAATCACGGTGACGGCTGTCGAAATTCCTGAGTTGACAGAGTTAGTTGTTGGCAGTCCGCAGTCAAAGAAGCTGGTGGTAAAGTGCCAACTGGTAGAATCGTCAAAGATGTTGTGCAGCGCATTATGGAGCGAACGCAAGTACCCAATACCTACCAGATCGGTGAAGTTTGCCAAATTCTGGCCAAGGACAACCCGGAACTTAGGGGTAAGGGTGGCTGTTGGGCTATCGTCACAAGAGTAAATAATTTCAGCTGTACTGTAAGGGTCTGGGATGGAGAGCTGACAGTTGGGTTGAAGCATCTCAAGTCATTCGATTACCTGCCCTAAGAGTGCCAGCAGATGCAGCTCCTTTGCGATCGCCTTACTCGAATATATTCCGACTCGCTCTTTGGAGACGGTCAAAAATCTATTGCAGTCATTGGGTAAGCTGAATCGGGCTTATCTTACTGCGGTGGAAGAGAAATTGTTGGGTGTGATTGAAAAAGAATACGGCATCATAGATGAGATACCACGTAATTCTCACTTCCCGCAAGGACTAGGAGAAAACAGTAATGCAAAGTATTAAGTTATGTTCTCATGTTGGGGCTGACGGAGTTTTGCATCTGGACATTCCAGCAGGGATAGTCAGTGGTGATATTGAAGTAGAAGTAATAATTAAACCCATAACTCCATCAAAAAGAGAGTGGATGCCTGGTTTTTTTGAAGAAGTGATTGGTGGTTGGGTAGGAGAACCTCTAGAAAGACCAGAGCAAGGAGAGTTTGAGACACGGGAGACGCTGTTTTGACCTATCTGCGGCATCAGTTAACTGGAGGGTTAAGACGAAGGTGGGCTAACAAACCTTTGAACACATTTACTGTTAGCGTAGCGGGCGCGCGTACTCGCGCGACAGCTTTAGAGGCTTTTAGAACAGCTATGACAAGAGCGATTTTTTGATTGGTTGACTCTCAATCGTGACCTGTTTGCTGCTTATAAAGCCACTTTGGGCTATATTTGGGCTTGATTTTTGTTTAAGTCCCGTTAAGCATCAGTACATATCAAAGTTATCTGTTTAGTCCAGGTGGGGGGTGTGGAGTTACCTGATGAAGCCTGTAATTTAGATGGCGTTTAATTAAAATCAACAAAAAGCAAATTTAATCCATTCATTATTACTGGAATTTTGTTTTCAGGTACATTCAACTGTTGAAAACATTTATCTCTATATTCTTCTCGTTCAATGAAATTGTTGATGGCTTTAACTAGGGGCTTTTTCACTTCGTAGGTTTCTTCAGCTTTAGCAATTGCCCGTAAAGTAATTTCATTATTTACGCGCAATATTGCTAAATCAATTAAATCTCTAGATTGTGTGCTTGAATCGTTCCATCTATCGGCGTTAGCCATAAGCTTTGATGTGAATCTATCACCTGTACTCAAGCAAGGAATATTAGCCCAATTCGGATAAACAGGAGGGTCTAAGATAAAACCTCCATTGGCTACAATTTCTACTTTAATATTCGTTTCGTTGACGGCAACGGGAAAACGGATGCCATATTGATTTATTGTACTTTCACCTAATCGAATATCTGTTGGGCTTTGAAATAATGCAGCAATTCCTTCATCGTACACCAAGTTTCTTAAATATCTGTAATTTTCAGTTCCGTAGGGGAAGAGAAAATCAATATCTTTACTCAGCCTATATTCATCATATTCTAACGCCAAGAGTGTACCACCTGCGAAGTGTGCATCAGCTTTTTGAAGAACTTCTCGATTAAAAGTATTAAGGATTTTCAGGATTTTATTATGATGTTCTAGGTGAAACATTTCTAAATCTGGCAAGATCCAAGAGTTGTATTTTTTGGCTAAATAATGAACAAAATCTTTTTCGGATTTCTGGAAATTATTGAAAGTAGTTTGATGATGCCAATTGCGTTGATACAATTGGAGCATTTCTTTCTCTGTCAATTGATAAACATTATTTAGTTGCCAACCAACAGACTCTAGGAACGGTAGGTTTTGCGGATTAGGCATAGTAGCTAATTAGGGAGCATTTGCGGCAGCTTTACCCATTATTATAGTTAAATTCTAATATGATTTTGCAACATATAAGTATTGCTGTGTAAGGATTTGAGCCATTTTATCCCAACAGTACAAACTGCTTGAAGATGAGGCGCGAACTTCAGTTGACTGGAACTATATGATACTGATGAATCCGTGGGGGCTTCAATGCGTGAATTAAGCGAAGGGGTTGACCACCTTTCGATGGGTGTATATAAGTTGCACTTATATACAACTTAAGTAAATTTTTTCGTCATATTTCTTTACAATCTATTACAAATCTTCTAATATAGAAATCATCATAAAATCATGACCGCAACCTTACAACAGCGCCAAAGCGCCAACGTATGGTCACAGTTCTGCAACTGGATCACCAGCACCAACAACCGCCTGTACATTGGCTGGTTCGGCGTATTGATGATCCCCACCTTGCTAGCTGCAACCACCTGCTTCATCATCGCCTTCATCGCCGCTCCCCCCGTAGACATCGATGGTATCCGTGAACCAGTAGCAGGTTCATTAATGTACGGAAACAACATCATCTCCGGTGCAGTTGTTCCTTCTTCTAACGCCATTGGCTTACACTTCTACCCCATTTGGGAAGCAGCATCATTAGACGAATGGCTTTACAACGGTGGCCCCTACCAATTGGTAATCTTCCACTTCTTGATTGGCGTATTCTGCTACATGGGACGTGAGTGGGAACTATCCTACCGCTTAGGAATGCGTCCTTGGATTGCCATTGCTTACTCTG